>ERZ808051.1393-NODE-1393-length-16318-cov-4.628656_pt1 | contig 16318 bp, 14 predicted proteins | sample MGYA00380199_ERZ808051 | MGnify/ENA primary metagenome ERZ808051 (study PRJEB31490, sample SAMN06133391) | mouse gut metagenome | isolation source: J11 | host: mice | place: China: Chengdu | collected 2015-05 ...
CCTCCCGTGCCGTCCTGTTCCCCGGTGCCTGTGCTGTCTCCCGCGCTCTGACCGCCCGCCTGATTCTCCTCGACATTACCGGAGACCTTCGGAGCTTCTCCGCCGCTTTCGTTTCCGCATCCGCTAAGCGACGCCGCCGTCAGGCATGCCGCAGAGAGAAACGCGATACATTTTTTTGATATTTTATATAACCTTTTCCGCTGCATATTTTCTTCCTTTCCCAATGAATTATTTTACCCGGAGCCTTATTCTATCCGATAAGCCCTTACAGCTCGCAGACCGTTGTCTCCCTGCGCGAAACGGAGATTTCCAGATTGCCGTTTCTGCAGCGAAGCTTGTCGATCAGCTCCTTCTCCGCCTCGGCGGAGCAAAGGACAAGGTTGTAGGTCAGCCTGAACAGACTGCCCATATTGGTTGTCTTTACCTGTATCAGCTCATGAGAGGAGGTGTACCTGTCCAGTATCTCGTCAAAGGCTCCCGTGTAATCCAGATCCTCCGGAACCGTGATGTGCAGAACCTTGTAGCCTTCGGCATTCCTCTTTCCGCCAAAGTCCAGCCTGTTATAGAGCAGCGTGACGGCGCTTATCAATACGGCAAAAAGCACCGCATATCCCAGATAGCCCATTCCCGCAGCCAGCCCCGTACTCATGGCGAGAAAAATAGCGCCGATCTCCTTTGCCGTACCCGGCACGGAGCGGAAACGGACCAGGCTGAATGCTCCGGCAACCGCCACTCCCGCGCCCACATTTCCGTTTACCATCATAATGATGACGCATACAATTGCCGGCAGCATGGCAAGAGTAACCAGAAAGCTCTTGGTATAACGGTTTTTGTAGGTGTGGACCGCCGCGAGAAGCAGACCCACAAACAGGGAAACCGCCATACACAGCAAAAATTTCGGAACCGAAATAACAGCTACGGCAGCGCCGTCGAATATCCCGTTAAATATTGTGTCAAGCATATATCTTTTCTCCTTTTTCTTTCTTTATCATTGTTTCATAAGCATTTCCGTACTTGGAAAACGTTGTCTTCCTGATACCCTCCTCTGACAGAACCTTTACCATCCAAAGGGGAATCCCTCCCGGAGTCTTAATTTCCATCAGCGTCTGCCCCGGCTTCAGAATGCTTTCCCCATAGACGCCCCTTTGCAGGGATAAATCCGTCTCCCTCCAGAGAATGTTTTCGTCAAAGGTCACTCTGAAGTCACTGGGAACCCTCGTGTAATACGCCTCCCTCTCATAAGAGAGAAATACCCTTGGAGCAAGCGTCTCATAAAACTCCAGGAAATAATCCAGCTCCTGAGTGATCTGCGTCTGTACGGGCGCCCCGCGCCTGCCGCTTAAGTACTCGCACGCCTGTCTCTCCGCCAGAGCGATACGGCGTTTATAAACCACGCCCTCATACTTTTTCTTCAGCTCCACAAACACCTCATCATCCGCACCTGCCGCTCCGTAGCTTCTGACCCGCAGCTTCTCTTTATAGATTGGCTTTTCCAGGGATTTGCGGATCAGCCTGTAGGTATCCGTATCGTAATAAACGTTCCTTATGGTGCTGCGCCCATAGCCGTCCAGCGCCATATACGGCTCCATTGCCTTCCCTATTTTTTCCTTCTGTTTTCTGTCGAGCAGATACTTTATCTCGTATCGCTTAAAGACCATCTGTGTACCCATGCCTGCGCCCTCCTTACTGCTTCCATCCTGCGCGGCATCCGCCCGCGCATGGTTTGGGCTGTCTGCCGCCCGCCTGCCCGCTTTGGCGTATGGTTTTCGGCAGCCTCCCGATGGAATCATCTTAGCAGACAAACCTAAACGCAGCCTAAATGGAATGTGAATAATATGTGTTTTTTGCCAGAAGTATGGTAAAATATTGACACAGAAGGACACTGTGTCAACTTTTGATTCCATTTGCGCCAAGGCGCATGTATTTATGGTAAAATATTGACACAAAAGGACATTGTGTCAACTTTTGATTCCATTTGCGCCAAGGCGCATGTATTTTATGGTAAAATACACATCAAAGCACGATAGGGGGACCCACTTATGAAGCTTCTGATTGCGGAAGACGACAAGGATATTTCCAGGGCGCTGACTGCCCTGTTTGAACATAACAACTATGCCGTGGACACGGTGTCCAACGGCTGCGATGCCTACGATTATGCCGCAGGCGAAAGCTATGACGGCATTATTCTGGATATTATGATGCCCGGGATGGACGGGTTGGAGGTTCTGAAGACCCTGCGCTCGGCAGGATGCCGGACGCCGGTGCTGCTGCTCACTGCCAGGGCGGATATTGAGGACAGGGTAAACGGACTGGATGCAGGCGCGGATGACTATCTGCCAAAGCCCTTTGCCGCAAGCGAGCTGCTGGCCAGAGTCCGCGCCATGCTGCGCCGCAGGGAAAACTATCAGGCGGATGTGCTGGAATTTGAAGGGCTGGCACTGAATCTTTCTACCTTTGAACTAAGCTTCGGCAGCATTTCCATGCGTCTGGTCAGCCGGGAATTCCAAATGCTGCAGCTCCTTATGCAGTCCCCCGGCGCAGTCGTCTCCACGGAACAGTTCATGGAACGCATATGGGGCTGGGACTCCGACGTGGAGGTCAGCATCGTATGGGTTTATATCTCCAACCTGCGCAAGAAGCTGGACAAGCTCAAATGCCCCGTGAACATCAGGGCAGTCCGGGGCGTGGGCTACTGCATGGAAAAAAAGCAATAACCGTCCGGAGCTCGAAAACGGCTCTGAACGGTTACTTACATATTCTATAAAGGGAGACCGACATATGATACAAAAATTACGGAAAAAATTTATCTCTATCACTGCCGCCGTGCTGTTCCTCCTGATATTTCTGGTGATTGCCGCCATAAACGTCATATTTGTCCTGCAGACAAACCGCATGCTGGACTCCCGCCTTGATACGATCCTGGGAGAGCCCCACGCCCCTCAGGGGGGCAGCGACATCCGCCGGGACAAAAGGAATCCCTTTATCCCCCGCCTGGACGGGGGACTGCACATCCATCCGGACGGCTGCCTTATAATTCTGGCTCCGGACGGCTCCGTAAAGGAAATCAAACAGGACGCCGGGGAAAAATATTCCTCCGAAGACCTGAAGGCAATTGCCGACGCAGTCTACCGCAGAGGCTCCTCCCACGGCTGGTATCAATACTTTAAATTCCGCATGAAAACCCGGGTCGGGATAAACGGCTCCCCGGAAACGGTCATCGGTCTGGTCAACGCCTCCACCGACCTGTATTCCATGGTTACCATGTTCGCCGCCTCCGCGACCATCGGCAGCGTCAGCTTTCTTCTGGTACTGCTCGTCATCCTGCTTGCCTCGGGCAGGGCAGTGAAGCCCATTGCGGAAGCTTACGCCAGACAGAAGCAGTTCGTGACGGACGCCGGGCACGAGCTCAAGACCCCTCTCACCGTCATCTCCGCAAACAACGAGCTTGCCCGGATGATCTATGGGGAGAGCGAATGGTTTGACAGCATCGACAAACAGGTTGCGAAAATGAACGGGCTGGTGCGAAGCCTGATTACCCTGGCAAAGATGGACGAGGAGCAGAAGCCCGTTTTCTCCCTCTTTAATCTAAGCGACGCCGTGTACGATACCGCCAAATCCTTTGAAAACTTAATACACTCCGGAGGCAGGCTGCTGGTCTTCGACATTGCCGAGGACATCACCTGCACGGGCGACGAATCCGCTCTCCGCCGGGTAGTGTCCATTCTGATCGACAATGCCGCAAAATATTGCGACGGACGGGGAAAGGTCACGGTAAGGCTCTACCGCGACAGGCAGATCCGTCTGCAGGTCATCAACGATTTCTCCGGTGCGGCAGACTGCGATTTCAGCCGGGTCTTTGAGCGCTTCTACCGCGCCGACAAGGCGAGAGTCTCCGACGGCAGCTACGGACTCGGGCTGTCAATCGCCAAGGCGGACGTGGAGCTGCACAGGGGAACAATCCGGGTCAGGACCCTGGAGCATGACAGAGTAATGTTTGAGGTAATCTTAAAATAAAGCCTAAAACTCCTTTTTCTCCATCACACGCACACTGATACAATAGGACAACAGGGTAAGCAGAACAGCCGCTCCGGCAAGGCATCCCACAATCCCCCGGACGCCCAGCCCGGAAACCGCCTCCAAAGCTCCTGACAGAGAGGCATCCTTCTGAAACAGATGCATAAAAGCGCCTCCCGCCAGGGCCAGCCCGGCGATTACCAGGAACAGATAGATCCTTCCCTGTTCCGCGCCGAACTTCAGCTGAAGGGGAAGAATGACAGCCGCCGCCAGAATGGTCACCAGCAGATAAACCCCCGTCGCCATAAGCTTTTCCTCAAGCCCCGTCCCTTCTTCCGTCTTAACCACATTGATTATGCTGCCCGCCAGACAGCCTCCGACGCTCATCATAACACAAAGCAGATATTTTTCTCTCACATAGGTCCTCCGGTCAAAGGGCAGGGTCATCAAAAAAGGGTAACCGTTTTCATACTCGTCATAGCTCACCGTGCTGACGGAAAACATCATCGCAAGCATCGCCATATAAAACAGCCCGAACATACCGTTTTGGGCAAATGTAAAAAAAAGTGCCATGATAACCATTATCAGCCAAATCCGCTTTTGCTGCAATATAAGCCTCAAATCCTTTACCAACAGTCCTCTCATACCTATACCTCCCTCCCTGCTTCAGCAGACGCAGGCAATCCCCCGATCATCATCAGCATCACCTCGTCTATATTTCCCTTTTCCATTACGATTCCCGGATAGTTATCCGCATAAAACTGCTTCTCCCTGGTCAGACACAAATACCCGAAGGATTCCTTCTTATACCGCAGAAGATAACGCTTATCCAGCTTCTGAAATTCCTCCTCCCCCGTCTTCAGCACACCGTACTCATCCAGAAGGGTACAGATATCCTCGTGCAGAATCATCTTTCCGTGGTCTATCAGATAAATATCGTCGCACAGTCCCTCCAGGTCGGAGGAAATATGGGAGCTTATAAGGATAGAACGCCCCTCGTCCTCCTCCATATAGCCCCGCAGAATATCCAGAAGCTCGTTTCTTGCCATCACGTCCAATCCCGACGTAGGCTCGTCAAGAATCAAAAGGCTCGCCTTATGGCTGACCGCCGCAAGCACCTTCAGCTTTGCTTTCATTCCGGTGGAAAAGGTCTTGATTTTTTTGTTCATCGGAATCTCAAAGGCCGCGCACTGCTCCAGAAACCTTTTCTCCTCAAAATTTCTGTAAAAGCTCCTCAGAACAGGCACAATGTCCTTAACCGTCAGCTCTCCGCTGAAGCCTGATTCCACCAATGAAACACCTATGGACTGTTTATCAGCCCCGCCAAGCTCCCGAAGCTCCTTGCCGAAAATACGGATATCCCCGCTCTCAGGACGTATCAGCCCAAGAATTGCCTTAAAGGTGCTGCTCTTTCCCGCTCCGTTTTTACCTACAAGGCCTGTGATACATCCCCTCTTTACCTCCATGGATATATCAAGGCAAAAATCCTTGTACCGCTTTTTCACATTATTCACCGCTATCATAATAATCCTCCAAAACTATCTCAAAAAGCTGGCAGAGCTCCTGTCTTGTCATTCCGCAGTTCTTCGCCCTGCCTATTGCTCCGGCAAGCTCCTCCTCCACTTCCTTCTGCCCCGCTTCCCTCTGCAGATCAGGATTCGTTGCCCTGACAAAGGTTCCCTTTCCGTGGACCGTCACCACAAAGCCCTGCTGCTCCAGTGTGTCATACGCTTTTTTTACCGTAAGGGCGCTGATCTTCAGCTCATTTGACAGACCGCGCACAGAAGGCAGCGCCGTTTCCGCGGACAGCGCTCCCCGGATGATCAGCTCCTTCAGCTGACCGACTATCTGCTCATAAATAGGTACCATCGATGAATTATTGATAATAATATGCATATTTTCTCACATTCCATTTCTGCGCCGTTTTTACGCATCATGTTTTTGGTTCTTATGTTTTCCTTCATCTACAAACAGTATATAACAGCATATAACTGTTGTCAACTGTTATATACTGTTTATTTCAAAATTTTTGCTTCCTTCCTAAATCCTATAAATTCCTTGCAGTGAAGCTTGATTTTTTCATCTAAATGCAATACACTTGAATAGTGTTCGGAACTTAAATAAACGCAAAGGAGTCATTGAAATGAGTGTTCAGGAGCTTAAGCCCGTCAAGGAGGGCAAGGTACGCGAGATTTACGACAACGGCGACAGCCTGATTATGGTTGCCACCGACCGCATCAGCTGCTTTGATGTGATTCTTCACAACAATGTGGATAAGAAGGGAACCGTGCTGACCCAGATGTCAAAATTCTGGTTTGACATGACAAACGATATCATCCCCAACCACATGATTTCCGTGGATGTGAATGACATGCCCGAGTTTTTCCGGCAGAAGAAATTTGACGGGAACAGCATGCTCTGCCGCAAGCTGAATATGCTCCCCGTCGAGTGCATTGTCAGAGGCTATATCACCGGAAGCGGCTGGGCAAGCTATCAAAAGGACGGCACCGTCTGCGGAATCAGGCTGCCCGAAGGCTTAAAGGAATCCGACAAGCTGCCCGAACCCATTTACACCCCCTCCACCAAGGCGGAAATCGGGGACCACGACGAAAACATTTCTTTTGAACAGAGCGTTGACTATTTAGAGAAGCGCTTCCCCGGCAAGGGTGCGGAATATGCCGCAAAGCTGCGTGACTACACCATTGCGCTCTACAAAAAATGTGCGGAATACGCCGCAAAACGCGGCATCATCATAGCGGACACCAAGTTCGAGTTCGGTCTGGACGAAAACGGCGACATGGTTCTGGGAGACGAAATGCTCACTCCCGACAGCTCCCGCTTCTGGCCTGCGGACGGCTATGAGCCCGGCCACGCACAGCCTTCCTTCGACAAGCAGTTTGCCCGCGACTGGTTAAAGGCAAATCCCGGCAACGACTGGACGCTTCCCCAGGAGATCGTCCAGAAAACCATTGATAAATATTTACAGGGCTACGAGCTTCTTACCGGAAAACAGCTCTAAGCCTCAGGTCTGCCTTGCCTGACAGGCAAAGCGTCCCCCCAGGCAAACGGCGGGGCGGCTTAAGGAACGTTGCTTACACCGCGTTCCCCAAGCTGCCCCGCCGTTATTTTACCCAAGCCTCTCCTGCCGTTCCCGCACCTGCCGGACGCAGGAGGCCTCATACCGTTCTCCCCTTCCGGCGCCTTTCCGGGCGCCTCACACCGCATTGCGCGCCTTCATCCGCATGTGGATCTCCGCCTCGATCTTCCCCTTTACCAGCTCCGCTATCTGAGGCGTTGTCATCTCGCAATATTCCTCAAATAAAATAGGCTTTAGAAAATGTACCTGCGTCTTTACCCGGCGCAGGGAATTCATCCCAAAGGGCTTGTAGGAGTCTATGATCGCCACCGGCACAATAGGCGCCCTGGCCCTTGTGGCGCATTTAAAGGAGCCCGGCAGAAACTCCTGTAGCTCGTTCCTGTTGTTTTCATAGCCTCCCTCAGGAAAGACAATATAACGTCTTCCCGCCCTGACCTCGTCCGAAATCTTCAGGATGGTTTTCATCTGCTTTTTCATATCCGTCTTATCCAGACGCTGCCCCTTTACCAGATCGATAAAGGAGCCTGCAATGGGAAGATGTGAACGGCCCGCATCCATCACAATGGTACAGGGCGTGGGATGAGACGCCATAATGCCCAGCGTATCGTATTTTCCCTGATGGTTGGAATACATCACATAGCCGCCCTCACTGGGCAGAAGCTCCTGACCTGTGCTCTCCGTCTCTATCTTTCCGTTGTGCATCATAATACGGATACATCTCCGTGCCATCCGATAGCGCCGCTCCTCGGGAAACCTCTTTCCGCACCTCTCTATCATCTGGGCCTTTACCAGATAATACATTACAAATGGCAGCGAAACCACTACCACATAACACAATCTGAGTATACCTATCACTCCTTCAGCCTTTACGCTTTAACAAATCCCTTAGCTCAGAGCCAGCCTACTCCTTCCCGTCCCAGCAATAGGTACACAGTCTGCTTCTGTCAATGCCTACCGATTCTATCATATCGTCCAGCCTGTGATACCGCAGCGACGTAAAATTCAGCTGCTTTTCAATATGTTTTACCATCTCCGCATATTCGGGGGTATCAGGGTCCACATAGAGCTTCAGGTCGATCTTCCTGCCCTCCTGCTCCATCTCCTTCAGCACCCTCCTTGTAATCAGATCCATCTCCGAGGTGGACCGGGAAAAATTCAGATACTTGCACCCAAACAAAAGAGGCGGGCACGCCGGGCGGATATGGACCTCCTTGGCGCCGCTCTGATACAAAAATTCCGTGGTTTCCCGAAGCTGTGTTCCCCTGACGATAGAATCGTCTATCAAAAGCAGCCTCTTTCCCTCGATCAGCTCCTTCACCGGAATCAGCTTCATCTTGGCAATCAGGTTCCGCTGAGTCTGGATGGTCGGCATAAAGGAGCGGGGCCATGTGGGCGTATACTTTACAAAGGGTCTTGAAAAGGGAATCCCCGACTGATTTGCGTAGCCGATGGCATGCGCCGTTCCGGAATCCGGAACGCCAGCCACGATATCCGGCTGCACATTGTCCCGGGCGGCCAGCTTTGCGCCGCAGTTATAGCGCATCTGCTCCACGCTGATTCCCTCGTAGGAGGAAGAAGGATAACCATAGTATATCCACAAAAAGGTACAAATTTTCATATCCTTTCCCGGCTGTACCAAGGTCTTCACCCCTTCGGGGGTGAGCACCGCAATTTCTCCGGGTCCCAGCTCCCTGTGGGCAGTATAGCCCAGATTCAGATAAGCAAAGCTCTCAAAGGAAGCGCAGTACGCTCCCTCCTTGCGGCCGATGGACACCGGCGTCCTTCCCATCAAATCCCTCGCCGCATAAATTCCCTTGGGCGTCATAATCAGGAGCGTCATGGAGCCTTCGATCACCTCCTGGGCATATCTGATACCCTCCACCAGATTATCCTTCTGGTTCACGATGGCGGCAACCAGCTCCGTGGCATTGATGTCCCCGCCGCTCATCTCAAGGAAATGAGAATGTCCCTTGGAAAACAGCTCCCGGATAAGCTTGTCCGCATTGTTGATCTTGCCCACGGTGGTTATGGCATAGGTGCCGTGATGGGAGCGGACCATCAAGGGCTGAGGCTCAAAATCAGAAATGCAGCCTATTCCCAGGCTGCCCTGCATCTCGTTTACATCCTTGTCAAACTTGGTCCTGAAGGGCGCGTTTTCGATATTATGAATGGCCCTGTCATAGCCCTTTTCCCGGCTGTAAACCGCCATGCCGGCACGCCTGGTCCCCAGATGGGAATGATAATCCGTTCCAAAAAACAAGTCAAACACACAATCCTCTTTCGCCGCAACCGCAAAAAATCCACCCATATCCTATTCTCCTATTCCAGTACCGTCCCTTCTTCGTTCCGGGACTGTCTTTTATTCCAGTACCGTCCCTTCTTCGTTCCGGGACTGTTTTTTATTGCCTATCGTATCGCCGCACCCAAAGAAAGAATGGTAAAATGACCATTCTTTCAAGCCAAAGCGGCCAGGGGCTAAGGAACGCAACAGCATTGATCTCAACGATTCCTTAGACGTTAATTTCCGCCCTTAACCCAAGCAGCTCCTTATTTTCCTCAAGCATGGGGCGTATCACCTTTGCCAGAAAGGCTTCCACCTGTTCCCTGGAACGCCCGGTATACCTTGCGGGGTCCATTGCCGCCTGAAGCTCCTCCAGACTCATATGAAAGGCGGGGTCTGCAGCGATCAGCTCCAGCAGGTTGTTGTCCTTACCCTCCACCTTCACATTCCTGCCCGCCTCCATGGAAAGCTCGCGGATGCGCTCATGAAGCTCCTGGCGGTTTCCGCCCAGCTTTACCGCATCCATCATAATGTTTTCCGTTGCCATAAAGGGCAGCTCGGCTCTGAGGCGCTTCTCTATCACCTTGGGATATACCACCAGACCGTCCACCACGTTCAGGCACAGATCCAGGATGCCGTCCACCGCAAGAAACCCTTCCGGGATGGACAGCCTCTTGTTGGCAGAGTCGTCCAGGGTCCTCTCAAACCACTGGACCGCTGAGGTAATAGCGGGATTCAGCGCGTCCACCATCACATATCTGGCGAGAGAGGCAATGCGCTCGCTTCTCATGGGATTTCTCTTGTAAGCCATGGCGGAAGACCCTATCTGGCTCTTTTCAAAGGGCTCCTCTACCTCCTTCAAGTGCTGGAGCAGACGGATATCATTGCTCATCTTATGGGCGGACGCCGCGATTCCCGCCAGGACGTTTGCCACCCTGGTATCCACCTTCCGCGAATAGGTCTGGCCCGATACGGGATAGCACTCCTTAAATCCCATCTTTTCCGCAATCATGGGGTCGATTTTGTCAATGGTTTCCTGGTCTCCGTCAAACAGCTCCAGGAAAGAAGCCTGCGTGCCGGTGGTCCCCTTTGAGCCCAGAAGCTTCATCGTGCCAAGCAGATAATTCAAATCCTCCAGGTCAAGATAAAACTCCTGCATCCAGAGAGTTGCACGCTTGCCTACGGTAGTAGGCTGCGCCGGCTGGAAATGAGTGAAAGCAAGAGTGGGCTGCGCCTTATATTTATCGGCAAAATCCGCAAGCTCGGCAATCACGTTGACCAGCTTCTTCTTCACCAGCTTCAAAGCCTCCGTCATGACAATAATGTCCGTATTATCGCCCACATAACAGGAGGTCGCCCCCAGATGTATTATGCCTGCCGCCTTCGGGCACTGCTGCCCGTAAGCGTACACATGGCTCATGACATCATGGCGCACCTCCCTTTCCCTTGCCTTTGCCACCTCGTAATTTATATCCTCCGCGTGGGCCTTCAGCTCCTCGATCTGCTCGTCCGTGATAACGGGTCTGCCGTTCTGGCTTAAGCCCAGCTCCTTCTCGGTCTCCGCAAGGGCGATCCACAGCCTTCTCCATGTGCGGAACTTCATGTCAGGCGAAAAAATATACTGCATCTCCCTGCTTGCGTAGCGCTCGGACAGCGGGCTCTCATATCTGTCTGTACTCATTATTGTATTCTCCTGTCTATATATGCTTCAATATGCCTCCAAGATCCTGTATCATACCGCCGGTTCCCCGCATGAAGCCAAACGGGTCTTTTACCCCGACCAGCCCCGGGACGGCTCTGCCAAAAATCAAAACTTATGAATGTATCATAGACCACAAAAGAAAATTCGTCAATAGCAGGCCGCAAAACTTTCACTGCCCTTCAGGTCCGCTAAGCCTCTTTTTCAAAGCGCTCCACCATCTCCATGATTTCTGCCGCATAAGCGGGATATCTCCCCACGATATCCATGATCTCCTTTCTGGCGGTCTCGGCAACATTGCTGTTATATTCCAGCTGCTTGCGCAGCACCTGCCTGCGCACGATAAGCCCATGTCGTATCTCCACCATCTCACGTTTGTCGATAAGCGCCTCCGGCTGTCCTATCCACCTTTCAGGGCTGACCACACGGTAGTTTGTCATTTTGCCCACAAGCTGCTTCTGGTAATACTCTGTCTTGGCCTCCGCCTCCGCGTACTCCTTTCGCTCCTCCTTCTCCTGCTGATACTGTATCCAGAGCTTTTCCAAGGCCGCCGCACTGCTTGTGCCGTACTTCATGTAGAGATAATCCTGGAGATTCTTGTTGTTCACATAGCGTATCTTCACTTTATTCTGCAGTGAAATCAGTTTGTTTATGGCAAGCTCCACCCTGTCCAGCTCCCTGCCGCTTTCCATATACTTCATCCAGACCACGGTGATGGCCACCGCCACCGTGCCCACTGCCAGAATATAGCCGATCTGAGTGTTCATTTCAAAGACAAACTGCAAAATCAACAGCATGATGATACAAAGCGTAAAGGAGGTCAGAAAAATCAGCGCCATGCCCTTCAGGTTGTTTAACGCAGACTCCAGATCCGAGCGTCTGTACTCATAGGCATGCCGCTCCCTGTCCAGACGCTGCAGGTCCTGCTTGATCTTTACGCCATAGCTCTCGCACTCCTTAATTTTTCCAATTCCCTCCTGCAGCTCGTCCTCCTGCTTGCGCAGCCGGTAATAATCCGCGTCGGCCATGCGGTTTTGCTTATCGCGGTACTTCGCCTTTTCCTGCTCAAGAGACACAAGCCTCTTGGCAATGCCGTTCAGCTCCGTTCGCTCACCCTCCGGCAGCGCCTCTATCTCCTCCATATCCGTGAGATAGGAGGTCACCTGGGAATACTCCCCCGTCAAAAGATTTGTCTCTCTGGACGCCTCCGCAATCTGCTCCAGGCAGTTTTTGACATAGCCTATCCGCTGCTCCTTGTCCTTAAAATTTACGTCGTCCCGGTCATAAACCAGCGTCTCCCAATCGTCAGCCGTATTTTCCCGGCGCTTTTTCCTGAATAATTTTGAAAAAAATCCCATATCTCTGCTCCTGTCAATCGCTGCCGCCGTCGCGGTAATTATCCTTTAAAAGCCGCACCAGCCGCTCGCTCTCCCCGTAATACTTCTTTACGTCCCCGCCCGTCCTGCTTTCCCTTCTGTTGTAAAGCTGCAGGTATTCCGGCTGCAGCTCCCATTCCTCCGAGAACCGCTCCATTTTCTTTTCCAGCTCTAACGTATGCCGATAATTCTCCGGGCTGTTCGCCGCGAAGGCCACATATTCGTTCTCCGGCAGCCGCAGCCTCTTTGCCGCCAGGTAATCGATATAATAGTCTTCCCTTTTATCCCGCTCATAAGCAAGTCTGAAATGCTCCGCCGCCATATCGTACCGCATCAGTCCCGCAAAAGCAACTCCCTTATTGTGTATGATAGCAGCGAGGCGGGAGGCCGCGGGCATCACCGCTCCCGAGCTCTCCTGCTCCTCCCATCTTTTCAGGAGGAAGTCATAGCCGCAAAGCGCAGCCGCATACTTCTTTTTCCTCACCAGATAATCTATCTGGCCCTTGCGCTTCTCAATACTGCTCAAGCCAGCGCCCTGCTTCAGCACCTGCTCCACCTCCCGGATGGTTTCGCCGTCATAAAAGCCCACATACTCAAGAATCATAACCGCAAAGCCGCTCAGGGAGCCCTTCTTGTGGATCAGGGGATGCAGCGCTGCCGCCAGCTCCTTCAAGCCACATTCCTGCTCTATCCAGTCTATCAGCTTATCGTCCAGCAGAGACATATCCAGCAAAAACGCATTCTCCTTCATACAATAGCAGAATTCCTCCATGCAGTAAACGTTTATCTCCAAAGCCGGTATACAATATGGAGTTTTGGCATAATTTCCCACACAGACACTGACACGCATAGCCCTTTGCCCCTTACACTCATTTTTTCCTCTGTTCCCCGGCGCCCTTTTTATGGACGCCTACGGTTAAGACATTCAATACAGCCTGACTTCCTTCCTCCAGACCCGGCCGGAGGAGCTTCGGAAATCGCCAAAGCCCAGATCCGTCACCTCCACCGCCAGAACCTCCTCGTTCTCCATGCGAAGCTTTATCCTGACCCTGGCAATGCTTCCCGGGAAGTCCTCCAGCTCCAAAGCCTCCGTTTTACTGCCCCCTCCGATCAGCGGAGTGATTACCAGGGTGATCACATTGCCGTCCTGGATATAAGCATCCGTGGAATACCCCGCCTCATACCAGCTGCTGCCCGCGTCCAAAAGCGCATAATAGGTTTCCTCACCCTGGCGCAGGATTTTCATGCCTATATTTGCCTTCAGCTTGTCACTTCCCAAAAACACATGCCTTTTCCCCGCCTCGCTGACGTTCAGCCGCTCCTGCATGCCGTAACAGGCGCCCTTGCTAAAGAGATTGTTTCCCTGAAAGACCCTCCTGTCCCTGCACAGATACCGAAGGGAATTTTTCATCCACTCCTCCGAAAAACCGTCTCCTATCAAATATACACTTCCTATGGCCTTACCGCCGCAAAATTCCTGCGCCACAGACAGAAATCCATTGTCAAGCTCCTCTATCCTTCCTCCCCGCTCCCACTCCTCCTCCGGCAGGTCAGCCCACTCCGGAAAGGAATATTCGCACTCCTCGATAAACACGGCAACCGGTATCGTCCTTCTGTTGCATTCCATACAATATGCCTTTATACGGCTGCCCTGATAATAAAACAGCGCCGACTGCCGGACCCAGAGCTCCTCCGGCTGATGAAGCATATAGGTGTAATAGCTTTCCGTATGGCTCTGAAACGTAATTTTCACGCCCACCAGACGGATTCTTGCCACAACGCTTTCAAGCACCTCAAAAAGCCGGCGGTTAAAAATTTCACAGGTGATCATCAGCGCCTCTATCTTGTCCGACGAGCCTGCCTGGGACAGCATACCCAGGCTGCGCTTAAAAAACAGGGCAAGCAGCGCCGACGGGTCAAAGCTCTCCCCCTCTATAACTACCGGCTCCCCGTCCAGGGCAAGCTCCAGAAGGTTTTCCACCAGAATCCCCTGCTCCTCCCCTGCATAGCGGATTGCCTCCCTGCCGTAAAACCACTGGTTGACGCCGTTTCTCTTGCACAGCACGGTGGGGATATTGTAGCTTTGGGCCCCCGCCACCTGCGATAAGGTCTCAACCTCTCCCTTTCCGGACACGGCAACGCTGATCTGGGAATATTCGTTTCCCAGGTCATAGCCCACGATCAGTTTTTCACCGCCCAATAAACCCACAATAATCACCGCGCCTTTCCGCCGCAAACAATACTTAACTTAACCCGTAACCAGATACTACTTTAATTCAAACAGCCTTCCGTTCATAAATTCCTTTTTGTAATACTCCTCCAGAAGGTCATCCATGGTGTCGAAGTCCTGGAGCGTCCTGCTGATGACAATATCGTTGATCAAATGATACCTGCTGTCTTCCTCGTTTCCCAAGCTGTCGCTTTTCTGCAGCGTTCCGCTCTCCGTCAGCTGCTCGCCGCCGTCCTTCTCCTCCGTGATGTAATACTGAACGCTCTCGCCAAAGAACAGCACAAACTCCTTAAAAAACACCCTGTCATACGCCTCCTTCATATACTCGGCAATATATTCTCCGGACTCGCCGTTATCATGAAGAAGGACATAGTGAATACACGCCCTGCTCTGGGGACCCGCATGGTACTCGATAATGGTCTTGTCGCCCATGCCCAGCTGCACCTCCGGCACATCCCGGTATGCCCTGAAGAACTCCAGATGAATCTTCCTGCCCAGAAATTCCCTCAGAAAGGAGACAGCTATGGACCGTATATCCTCCGTCCTTTCGTCGGCATTTTCCGCAAAATATTTCAGAAAGGCAAGCTTACAAACCTTCTGCACCGCCTCTCCCCTCTGATGCATATTCTGGATCTCGGAAAACACCTCTCTCTCCGTAAGCCGCTCCCTGACAAAATAATCATAGGAGCATTGAGCCAAAAACGCCTCCTCGATCTCGGGCTTCGGTCCCTGGGAAATATAATAGCGGAAAATCTCCATCTTCTCGCCCACAAAGGCGCCGGAATACAGCATCTGAACCAGAATCCTTTCCGTCAGCTTATAACGGTCCACATCAAAGGATTTTGCCGCCTTCCAGATATCCCGCATATTTCTGGTCATTCCCTTGTAATACAGGGACAAATATTCAAGCACCGTGCTGCCGTACTTACCCTTTTCAAATACATATACCGCCGCCGCCAGAAGGGCGGGATCTTCAATTTTATTTTCCCTCTCGATCAGCTGCGCCAAAATCCGTACCAAAAGCTTCGCATCTATGAAATACGGGCCGTATGCCTTAAGCCACTGCCCGGCAAGCTCATAATTGCCCCGCAGCACCATGTACTTCACCACCGTGCCGCGCTCCTTGTCCGTCAGTGTGCCGGGCGGCATGTTTTTGATGTATTCGTCCAGATTCCGCGTGTCGTCCGTTTCGTAAAAATGCTGCAGCAGGCTGAAATAAAGGCTTTTTCTGACCTTGTCATCCACATTTTCGGAAAGCACAACCCTCATCGCCCGCTCCGGCCCGCCTTCCTGCTCCATCAGTCGGCTGCGCTCGCTGGCACAGAGATAAAGATCAAGCTCCGGGCACTCCTCTATAACGGGCAGCAGCCATTTCAAATATTTTCCCTGTCTCATAAGGCGCTCTGTGGTGTATTCCGCATTTTTCATAAAACGGTTCTTCCAGGCATCCTCAAAGCAGATCGTATATTCGTTACCGTAAAGAGGCACCCAGGCGCATCCGGTCGTCAGGGGATATTCCGCAGGCCGTAGATTGCCGGGCTGGTATACATACACCTTCCTGAGCCTGTCGTCCTCCACCTGGATCAGATGGGCGAACAGCAGCCTGGAGAGCGGGGCGGCC
>ERZ808051.1395-NODE-1395-length-16310-cov-4.025011_pt1 | contig 16310 bp, 14 predicted proteins | sample MGYA00380199_ERZ808051 | MGnify/ENA primary metagenome ERZ808051 (study PRJEB31490, sample SAMN06133391) | mouse gut metagenome | isolation source: J11 | host: mice | place: China: Chengdu | collected 2015-05 ...
ACCGGTTCCTCATCCATATCGTAAATCTTTGCGCCCCGCATAGACAAAAGAAAGGGAGAATGGGTGGATATAACAAACTGACAGCCGAAAAACCGGGCCGAATCCTCCAGAAATTTTGCCAGCTCCTGCTGCCGCAGAGGCGAAAGGCTGTTCTCCGGTTCGTCCAGAAGATAAAGTCCATTCTCCTGTATTTTTTCGGTGAAATACAAATATGCGCTCTCTCCGTTGGAATGCTCCCGCGCATTGTCCGGCAGGCTTGCCCTCACATACCTGGACTGGGTCTTACTTCTTGCCAGACAAACCTTTTTAAGCTGATCGTAATCATCCAGAGAGTTCATGCGGAAATTTTTATATTTATTCTCCAGATATTCCTCAAAGAGCTCTTCCCTCTTCAAATCAATCCCTTCATTGAGATTTCTCAGGTTCAGGATAAAATCAAAGACATCATCGCTGGTGATAATCCTGCTTATTTTAGGGATTGCCCTGTCTGTTTCAAAATTGCACAGCCGTGTATAGTCCTCAAAGAAATTGCTTCTGTTGTAGAGACTGTCCCTCTGGAGCCCTAATTTCTCCGCGATAACATTCAGCGCTGTGGTCTTACCGGAGCCGTTCCCTCCATAAAGGATTGTGACGGGCTCAAAGTCCAGCATTCTGAGCCCACGCTTCGACACCACAAAAAACGGGTACACGGTATCATAACAGGTCTTCTGTAAGCGAAATGAAAAATCGTATTCCTGCTCAATGTGGGGAAAAGAAAAATGCCGTAAATAAATCATCCTATCAGCTCCCTGAGCTCAGCCAAAAGCTCCAAATCCGTTTTCTGTACCTTCAGGTTTGCTGTGACGGGATTTTCTCCCGGGCGCACAACCGTGATCTCAATGAGAGTATCCTCCTCTACCGGCCTAGAAAATACAGATTTTATAAAGGCCCGAAATTTGGGATGATTTTTGTTAAACTGTTCCTTGGCGCTCATCAGCTTTATGATGGATGCAGGGTTCATTTTTTCCTCTTTCCCGCGCGGCGTATTGCGTTTGATTTTAAACCGCACCTTTTCTCCGTAAATGTAGTATGCTTCTCAGTTTACATGAGTCCGTCCCTGAATACAATAACTTTGCCATAAAATTTCTTGTGAGGCAGCAGCCATTACGATATAATTATTGCAATGAGATTTTTAAAGATATTCGGGCAAAAATAAAGGGATATGCTGTAATTGTAATTGGAGGATCAACAGGGCGATCGCTAATATTTTTATATGATTATTACACATTACTTGAAGAAACTCCACCAGTCATTGGAGAAGCATCGGAGACAATTCAGAACAGATTTGAATGATACGCAGATAAAAATTTTGGAGCTTTTATCTGCAGATGCCTCCCTTTCAGCCGCCAAAATGGCGGGGCAGCTTGGCATAGCAGGCAGGAATGTTGAGGCCAATATCAAAAAACTGAAAGAAAAAGGCATTTTAATCCGTCATGGTTCTCCCAAAAGCGGGTATTGGGAAATCGTAAATGATAAGAAATCATAGGACGATCAGGGCTGTCACACTTGCTGCTTAATCCCCAAAGTGATTGGAAATCACACAAAAGCGCGACAGCCCCTTTGGAAAATCCCTGCCTCTACAGCGCCCCATCCTTCTGCACATCGTCCGATACCAGCACCCCGGCAAAAAAGGCAAGCGCAAGTCCCTGACCCCAGCCCTGAATCCATCTTCTGGAAATCCCCCGGTAGCCCTCCGCATCTTTCATCACGGCAGTCCCGCCTGAAACATTCAGCACCCTTCCGTCTTTGCTCACATTTTCAAGCAATCCCTGAATTGCCTTATTCAAATAGCGGGTATGCAGGGGGTTGCCTCTCTCCAGCATGGCAGCCGCAATACCGGCGGATGCGGAAATCTCCTCATAGGATTCTTCATCATCCAATACGGTTCGCCAGAGTCCTTTTTCGGTCTGTACCGTTTTCAGCGCCGAGAGCTGTTCGTTGAGGGAGCCTGCCACGTCCATATACTTGGGATAAAGGTAGCACTGGGGAAGAATGCTCCCCACTTTGGACATAGTATAAGCCGCCCAGGCATTGGCTCGTCCCCAGTAAATGCCCGACATATGATCCTTCGTAATGTTGTTGTAGCCGTGGAAATAAAAACCGCTTTCCGGATCCTGAAGATAATTGATATGCCAGTACCACTGGTTCAGGACATCCTCCACCACTTCCTCATCCTTGCTGATCACTCCCACACGGAGCAAAAACAACGCCGCCATAAAAAGGGTGTCCGCCCAGGCCTGCTCTGGGAAATCATTGCCTGCCGACACGGTATGCTGCAATACTCTGTCCCCAAAGCGCAGCGCATCCCTGCGCAGATATTCTGCCTTACTGATCGCCAGCTTCCAGTACTTCTCTTCCCCGGTTGCCTGGTACAGGGTGATCAGACAGTGCCCCATGGCGCAGGAATTTACCGTCCACACCTGTGGCAGACCAAGGCCGATCAGCTCATCCACCCTGTCCCTTAAAAGCTTTATATATTTCTCGTTTCCGGTTTTCTCATAGGCCTCGCTGATTCCGTAATAGGCCACTCCGCAGGGCCAGTCCCAGGTCAGATCCATTTTCATGGTGCGCTCTGCAATACGGTCAATGACCTCCGCAATCTGCTCTTTGTCAAAGTTCAGTTTCATTTGTACTCTCCTTTCTATACCAAACACTTCACCCTATTATATATTTCCACCCCATTCTTCCTTCCAAAATGCTTCAATGAATTCAAATACAAAACCTTATGCTCTTTTTTGCCCTCTATCAACAGCATAATTTCATCAATCAACTGCTCATGCCCTGTTCCCCCAAAAGTGCTTTCCAGCTCCCTGCGCATTCTGATTTTTTCCTCATACTTCCGGTATTCCGTTTCAAGATTGATTTCCTTAAGTTTCTTTTGTATTGTCATTCTTCTTTCGCTGTTTTCATTGGCGGAAACAATACTTTGTTCTATATCGGGCCTTAAAATAATTTTCCTGGGCACAGGTACACAGGATCTCCAATAATCCTGCACGGCGCGGAATCCTTTGTCATTACTTACAATTGCAATCGTTCCCTCAACCCCCTGCCCGTACACCTCCCCGATTCTGGACGCAATATAAAAATCCAATGCATTTTTACCTGTGTTCACCAGACGGCATACTTCCATCCCACAGCCGGATGCCAGCAGTTCCTGCATTCTGCCAAAGGTAATCTGAACGCACGCCTTACTGTAAAATATGGTCACCTGATCCTCCGCCGTCAGATATTCCGCGCCCTGCAGTCCTGCGCTTCTTGTATTTTCCAGATCAATCATAAAATGCAGCATAGATTATCCCCTTTTCAAAAATACTGATTATTGCCTGTAATCAGAGGATAATTTATTTTCGATTCATTGTCACTGGACGGCTTGTCCAATCCTCACTTTTTCTTCCGTATTGAGAAAATAGAGAACGCCGCTGTACTTTTCCTGTTCACCGAGCCTGACCACAATCTCCCTCATCCTGGTATCCAGTCTGTGATAGCATACTCTTTTTTCCCAGAGAAGCCCCTGGATATATTCCCTCTGCCCCTTGTCAAGCAATTCCATGACACTGGCAAAACAATCCGAGTCTTGTTCCAGCCAAAGACCAAAGCTGCAGGAGCAATAAGACTTGTCCTCTCCGTTTTCTGCACATTTTTCTGCCAGAAATGCCGCAAGGCGCCTGCCTTTGCCCTGGCTTTCACCTTCCTCCTTTATAAAAAGGCGTTCCCTCCACAAAACCGGCTTTTGAGCGCCTCCCGCTTCCGCCACCCGCCGAAAGCTGGTTCTGCCATACGGATCGCGCTCCTCCACATAAACGGCCTTTTCCCGCTGCTTTCCGCTTCCGGGTTCCTCCAAAAGTATGACCCCTGTATCCAGCAGCCGCTCCCACACCTGCCTGCGCACTCTCTCACGGGGCGTGGGGAAAGTAAGCTGTTTCGTGATCTGATCTACGGTGCAGCCCAGATCTGTCAGATGGCGGATGGCTCCCCCGCTGGCGGCCTCGTGGGTAAAGTTGGCTAATGCGTTTTTAAAGTAATCGGGCTGTGACATATCCCGCTCCCCTCTCTTTCCTTTCTCTCCCGGAACGCTTTCCACTGTGTCTCAAAAAAATAATCCGGCTCCGGTATGGGCCGCACCTCTCTCCAGCTCACCTGACATTCCTGATTACACAGACTGACCTCCTGAACCATCCCTTTCAGTTTTCCTTCATCCAGTCTGCAGCAATATAAATCCGGCATCTTTTCTCCCGGCTTTCTTCCGTCCGGGCAGGTGTACAGGGCAGAGCCTCTGCTTCCTCCTCCTTTCCGGGCATAGTCCAGCATAGCGGATAAATATACCTGTTGTGAAAGCAGCATATCATACAAATGAAAAAACATTCCTGCCTGACGGAAATCGGAAATACGGACAAGCTCTCTGAAATGATCCAGCTCTTCCTTTACCTCGCCAAGCGCCTGCGCAAGGCCCTCCTCACTGCGAATCATTCCGCCCGCCCTGCTCATCCGAAAAGCCGCCCTTTTCCAAATTTCACCTAAGTTGGAACCTCCCTCTGAGAGAGAAACCCATTCTGTCCGCCGCAAGGCAGACTGCCTGCAAGCTTCCCTGTTTTCCTTCTCATCGGAACTGTTCTCCCGATTTTTCCTCTCCCCATAAACAATATGCTCTGCCGCCCGAAGCGCTCCCACCTGGCCGGCATTCAGTGCGCTTCCTCCCGGCCGAGTTACCCCATGGCTTCCGCAGACCTCCCCTACCGCGTAAATTCCTTTTATATTGGTCTGCCAATGGGAATCTGTTGAAAGACCTCCGTTATTGTGCTGTGCGCAGATGGCAACCTCCAACGTCTCCCGCCTCAGATCTACCCCATGCTCCCGATAAAAAAGCACTGCCGGTTCATTCATATGAACTAACCGCTCAATGGGAGTGCCAAAACAGGCTCCGGCGCAGGAAAGATATTCATAAGCTTCCGGCATAAGCTGATCAAAAGCGATTTCCTCTTCTCCCGGATTATGCAGAAAATCCAGAAAGACACGCCGCTTCCTGAGAACGGTTTCCTGATAAACCAGAAGGTCAATCACGGAGGAGCCGCCGTAAACCTTATTGGAATCAAACGGCCATTGATAGCCCTTGAGAAAAATCAGCGACTGCATTTCGGCCGGATTCCGAAAATAGTCCAATAAAAACTCTCTTTCCTCCCTCCCCTGACGATCAGTGGAAACGATACGGGGCAGGCACTGCATATAGGTTCCGCTCACATTCCATCTGGGTCTTAAGGAAGCCATTCCAAACTGCCATTCCGTAAGATTTTTTCCTCTTATCCCTGCCTCAAAAGCAATTCCGCTACTGCCAAGCTGGGAAGCCGGATATACGCTGTCATGATACATGGCTGCCGGTCCGCCGGTTGCAAGCACAACATTTTCACACCAGATCATGACAAATTCACAGCATGCTGTTTTTTCCGTATCCAGACAGAGTATTCCATACACTTTTTCCTCTTTTACAAGAAGCTTTATTAGCTGCATATGATCCATGATCGGGATCTGACGCAGGAGAGCCTCCCGCTCCAGGCATTCCACCATAATCTTTGAGGTATAGGGCCCCGCGCTGGAAGCCCTTTTTCCCCTGTCATGATCCGTTTTATATCCCACATATTCTCCATATTCATTGTCCGGAAAAGGTACCCCCAATTCCGTCAGATGATAAAAGCATTTCGCGGACAGGGCCGCTTCGCACAATGCCAAATCTCCATCCACACATTGCCCCTGAAATAAGTCTTCTGCCATAGCTCTGACCGAATCGGCTTCTTTCCCGGCAAGAGAAAGCTTATAATAAGTCTGCTTATCCGAACCGGTATTCCTGGAAGTTCCTGCTTCCACATTTTCTGATATAATAGCCAGATCGTGTTCCCCATATTGATGAAGCCGCACAGCCGCATGGTATCCGGCGGCTCCCGTTCCCACAACGACCGTATGTATTTCGCTTTCTCTCAACGACATCGCGCCGCCCTCCCTGTCCTTTCACCAAAGCCAATGACTTTTCGCAGAGGCAATCCCCTTTCACAGACCCGACAGTCTCCCTGTTTTCTCTATAAGCGCCGGATATGGAAGCCCCCGTCAACATCCAGACAGCTTCCGGTGGTATACAAAATCTGATCGGAGCAAAACACGCTCACCGCATTGGCCACATCCTCCGGCGTTCCCCAGCGCTTTAGGGGGAATACCCCGTTTTCGATCATGGCATCATACTTTTCCTTCACCTTACTGGTCATGTCGGTCGCAATCACTCCCGGTCTGATCTCATGAACCAGGATTCCCTCCGGCGCAAGCCTGTCCGCAAAAAGCCGGGTGATCATGGCCAGCCCTGCCTTGGAAATACAGTACTCCCCTCTGGTCGTGGAAGATACCTCCGCAGAGCAGGAACCGATATTCACAATGGTGCCTCTTTTTTTCCAAATCCAATCCTGCCTGAGCATCTGCCTTGCAACCAACTGGGTCAGGAACAGGGCGCCCTTTGTGTTGATTTCCATCACCCGGTCAAAGCTTTCCTCGCTCATTTCCAGAATGTCTCTCCGCTCTAAGGGCGCCACTGCGGCGTTATTTACCAGCACATCCACTCTCCCAAAGCGCCCAAGAGCCGCTTCCAGAAGCCGCTCGCGGTCCCCGGCCTTCTCAATGCTTCCCTGAACATAATGCCAGGGAATCCCCATTTCTGTCAATTTTTCAAGGGCGTCGGCATATCTCTCCTGTTCCCCGGTGGCCAGCAGCACCACCTGATAGTCATCCTGCCCCAGCCGCTTTGCTATGGCATATCCGATTCCGCGGCTTGCGCCTGTGACAATGGCTGTTTTCCTCATCACTGTCTGTTCTCCTCCTGATATTCCCTGTAATATTTCAGATAAACGTCCGTATCCCTCACGACACATCCCGCAGGCTTTCCTGCCCGGATGAGATCCCCGCATTTTCCACAGGCAACACAGGTCTTTTGGGCATCCATTCTCCCCGTTTCCATGATCTGTTTCGGAAATGCCGGGTTCGCGAAAGCCATCCGCCCAAACAGCATATTATCACACAGCCCTTCCTCTATGGCCCCTGCCGCATACAAATCGGAATACTGACGCAGATAGGATGGCCCGGAAGCGGAAATAAACATATCCGGTATCGCCCTCTTCACCTCCCCTATGCCGCGGATCATCCTTGCAACGCCGTATAAGGGATGTTCCTGCGGAATATATTTCCCGCCGTCAAAGGGACGGGTGACATGGGTATTCACATAGGGATTTCCCATAGTCAGATTCACCATGGGCATCCCGTATTTTTCATGGAGAATGCGCATCAGACGGATTGGCTCTTCCATATCCGGCTCTGCGCCATTGCCTTCCCTGACCCCAAAACCATAAGGGTAGGCATAACCGTCATATATACTGATTCTGGATGTCACCAGAAAACCGCTGTCCTCATGGGCTTTTGCCGAAGCGATCCCGTTTCTCAAAAGGCGCGTGCGGTTCTCAAAATCCCCTCCGTAAAGCCCCGGCCGCTCATAGGCAGAGAGCAGCTCCGCCAGCAGATAGCCGTGACACGCTTTCACATCCACCGCATCAAATCCTGCCTGCTTCGCCAGAAAGGCAGCTTCCCCAAACTTCTCCTCCAGTCCCTTTAAATATTCATCCGAAACAATACAGCTATCATCCGCTACCCGCAGCTTTTCGTATTCCGGATGACGGTAAGCGATCATCGGCGCCGGACGCCCCTGGGGATTGGAATAGCGGCCGCTGTGATTGGCCTGCATCACCAGATAGGGCGCAAATCCACCTGCCCTGATCCCGGCTTCCTTCACTGCCGCCGTAAGTTTCTTATAGTCTTCCAGGTTCTCTTTGGTCAGCATGAGCTGATATGCACTGGAACGCCCCTCCGGCACGATGGAAATAGCCTCGAACCAGATCATCGCGCTTTGTCCTTCGGCCTCCCTCACATACCTGCGCAGCGTCAGCTCCGAGGGCGCACCGTCAGGCAGAGCGTCCGCCCCTTCCATAGGGGCGATTCCCATGCGGTTCTTCAAGGTGACATTCCCAAAGCGCCCCTGCTTCCTTAGCGCCTCCGTATTCTCCGCAAAGGGAAGATGGACTTTCAGTTCCTTTGCTTTCGCCTTAATTTCATCCGGATTTTTGTAGGTGAATCTTTCGTGCTTCATAGTTTTTCCTTTCATGGCTTTCGCTCTTTTTACCAATTATAACAGATTTCCAGTCTCTTTACATTCCTCTTTGGTTAAATTTCACTCTCCCGCAGCATCGTTACGCGGGGCTCCTGTGCCCAGCATATATCCGCTTCATAGGGCAAGTTCCCCCTTTCCCAGCATTGGTTCAATGCCTCTCCTAATCCCTTACAGGTATACTGACAGGTATTTTCATCATAGCAGACAAACTCCTCCGGAAATTCCGGCGTTTCGGGAAAACTTTCTGCCAGAGCACAGACACATTTTAAATGAGGCAAAGCGGTCTCCGGTATGCAGGGCAGGGCGACATTCTCCAAAACTGTGTCTGCCATACAGGAAAGTTTTCGCATGTTATCTTCACTGGGCGCTCCGTATAAAATGCTTCTTCCGTCAGCCAGCGTTCCTGTCATAATTTCCCGTCCCGCTTCATACCGGAGTGTTACCGTTCCCAACTCTCCCTCAATGATAAATTCCGGGCTGCGCTCCTGTTCCTGAGGAACTGCATGGGTTGCATAGAATAACAGTTCCGCATCATCTGCCGTGAAAATACGCAATGCACAGGTATCGAACATTTCAATAGGATTGGCTCTATATACTTCCGCCTCGATTTTAACCGGCTCAGCGCTTCGTTCCATCTCTTTTCCGGTCAAAAACAGCATATTATGAAGGTAATGGGCTGCGGCATTAGAGGCCACGCTGTCCAGGATCCATTCCCCGGTTTCCAGACGGCGTTTTCCCGCCCATCCGGTTCCCCGCCGATAGTAATTCAGGGTTCGCGGGAAAAAGACAAGGGTTCGAAAACGACGAATTTTCCCGTACAGTCCCTTTTTAATATCCTGTTTTAACTGCAGAATCGATTTATTAAAAGACCATTGAAATCCAATCGCCAGTCTGCGTCCCACCCTATCCCGGACTGCCATCATAGCTTTCGCATCCGCAAGCGTTGCACAGATTGGTTTTTCACACAGCACATCGCTGCCATGCTCCATACAATATTGTGTCTGGGATGCATGCAGATAAATTGGGGTCACAATAAATGCCAGTTGTGCGGCCTTTTCCCGATAAAACTCTTCCACCGTATGATAAACCGGCACGCCACAGCGTATAAGCTCCCTTCCGGACTCACTTTGACCGGCATAGGGGTCTACCGCTCCCACAATTTCAAACCGACCGGTATTAGGCCCATGCAGCAGTTCTTTCACATAAAGACCCGCATAACCGCCGGTTCCCACCATTAACACAGATACCTTCTTCCTGTTTTCCATATTCTCCAGTTGCTTATCCATCCTACACCTTCTCCAAAATCTCTTCTAATCTGCACTTTTCGTATGCCTACCCCTTCACTGCGCCGATCATAACGCCCTTTTCAAAATATTTCTGGATAAAGGGGTAAATACATAATACCGGTACTGTAGACACGATTATTACGGCAAATTTAATCTGATCCGCATATTCCTGTGCAAAAGCGCCTTCTCCCGCCCCCGTGGTTCCTGCCATAGCCTGATTGGAAATCAAGATATTGCGCAGTATCGTCTGCAGCGGCTGATACTCATCCTTATTCAGATAAAGCAATGCCGTAAAAAAATCATTCCAATGGCCCACCGCATAATACAAAGTGATGACTGAAATCACCGCCTTTGAAAGCGGAAGTACGATTGATGTAAAATATTTAAAGTGAGAACAGCCATCCAACTCTGCAGCCTCCTGTAATTCCGCCGGAATAGAATTTTCAAAAAATGTTCTGGTAATGATCACATTATAAACACTCACAGCACCCATGATCACCATTGTAAAAGGTGAATTTATAAGGTGAAGAGACTTGACAAGCATATAGGTGGGCACCATTCCTCCGCCAAAATACATGGTTATCACAAAGAGCGTCATAATAAACCGGCGTGCTCGAAACCTGCTCTGCGCCAGCACATAGGCAGCCGGCAGCGTCACCGCCAAATTCAGCAGCGTTCCGCCCACAGTGTAAAAAATCGTATTTCTATATCCGCGCCAGATTTCGAATCTTTCCAATATTTTCTGATACCCATAAAAATTGATTCCTTTGGGCAGTAGAATCACCTGCCCCTGGTTTACCAATGTGGAACTGCTAAAAGAAGCAATCACAATAAAGTACATAGGATAAAGTACCAGAAGAAGCGCTGACAGGGCGATAATCATCACGCAAATATTGTAAATCCTGTCTGAAAGGCCTGATTTCATTTTCATTTTTCTTCTCATAGTCCGTCCCCCTTACATCAGGCTAATATCTGCAGTCTTTTTCGATATCCAATTAGCCATCATCAGAAATGCAAAATTGATAATGGTATTAAATAGTCCTACTGCCGATCCAAAGCTGAACTGCCCCGATTGAACACCTATATTAAATACATAAGTTGAAATTACCTCGGACACGGAAAGATTCAAGTCATTCTGCATCAGAAATACCTTCTCAAATCCCACGCTCAAAATACGCCCCATATTCATAATCAGTAAGATGACTATTGTCGGCACAAGCGCCGGAAGCTCCACATGAATGACCTGCTGCCAACGGCTTGCACCGTCCACTCTGGCCGCATCGTAGAGCTGACCATCCACCGCAGATAATGCGGCAATAAAAATAATACTGTTCCATCCCGCGGACTGCCAGACTCCGGATAAAACATAGACCGGTACAAAAGCGCCGGGTGTCCCCAGTAAATTAACGCTCCTCGGTATCAAATGTAAATCTTTCAGCAAGCCGCTGATCACCCCGGTGGTAGGAGATAGCAGAATCTGTAAAATAGCAACCATTACTACCGTGGAAATGAAATAGGGCATATATACCGCTGTCTGAACTACCCGTTTCAGCTTATTTTGCCGCAGAGAATTAATAACGATCGCCAGCAGAATAGGGATCGGGAATCCACACACCAATGTAAAAAACGAAATAACAAATGTATTTTTCATGGTTGTCCCAAACATTGGGCTTTCAAAGTATTGTATAAAATATTTTAAGCCTACCCAGTCTCCCCCTGTCAGTCCTTTGGAAAAATCATATTTCCTGAATGCCAGTTGAATTCCATACATGGGTCCATAGCAGAATATAAGAATATATGCCAGAGCCGGCAAAATCATCACCCAAAGCTGCCACTCCTTTTTTAAAAGAACTCTCCTCTTTCCCTTCATTACGCACCTCCATGACTCTATGTCTTAATAAAAGCCGGGAAAACATTTTTAAGGAGTTTTCCCGGCTCTGTACCTGCATATTATTTTGTGGATTCTATATATCTCTCATATGCCGCCTGCCTGATTTCAAGATTCTGAGTCAAACCAATATCATATACCGACTTTACATAATCGTCCCACTCCGCTTCAATATCCTTTGAGGAATCTGTCAGCCATGCTGCATAGGTCTGATCCACGATATTTGAAATATTCGCCTGCGTCATTGCCCGGTCAGAGTTTTCATCTGTCGTATAGGTTATGAACTTAGATGGATAAGTCTCGCATTTTTCCTCCATCATATCAAGGGTAGGGTCAAGAGGCTCCCGCTCTTTAAGCAGCCGCTTCATGTCTTCGCCCATAGTAAGCCTGTCTTTCATATCATCCGGAATATAGAAAGGGCTGTAATCTGCAAAGGAACTTGTCCATTTCCAGACACCGGGATCAATGCTGGGATCTGCCGGAGGCAATACCGTATATGTGCCGTCTCCATTGTCCTGAATACAATTATCAACCTCGTTCATTCCTCCGAACAAAACCTGGATCCCCACTTCCTCCGCATAGAAAGCATCGATAAACTTCACCGCCTCCGCTTTATTTTTGCAGTTAGCGCTCAAAACTACAGTGGCAGGACTTACCGCATTATTATCGTAGTAATATCCCCAGTATACCTCACTTTCGTCAGAATCCGCATGAGGTTTCAGCGCCGGAAGAGAGACGTACTGGTCAGCCACGACTGTTCCGAATCTGTCTCCGCTTTCCCATCCCAGCGTAACTCCAACTTTCGCTGTCGTACCCTCGCCGCGGGCCAAAGCCTGAAATTTGGAGTAATCCTGTGTGATCACCTCTTCATTGATCAGTCCCTCTCCGTACAGTCTCTGCAGCCAGATCATAAATTCCTTATACCTCTCGTCCACACGGAAATTTTTTACCGTGCCGTTTTCTACAAAAAATCCCTCGCTCTCATTCATCAGGGGCACGCCAAAGGCAGCCAGCAAAAATGTTGGAAACCCGTTGAAGTCCAGCGGTATTTCATCTGTCGGATCTCCATTGCCATTCGGATCTCCGTCCCTGAATGCAATCAAAACCTCTTCCAGCTCATCCATTGTTGCAGGCTGCTCCAGTCCCAGATTATCCAGCCAGGTCTGGTTAATATACAGCACACGATTTGTCCTGGGCCAAAGGCTCCGGTAGTTGGGAATTCCGTAGATCGCTCCGTTTTCATCACTGCAAAGCGTCCGAAGCTCCGGATGATCCTCAAACATTTTGGAAACATTCGGCATGTCCCCCGCATCTATGAAAGGCGCCAGATTTTCAAACAGACCGTTATAGGTCGCAAAATCAGTTGTGCTTGTGGCTTTCACTAAAATATCCGGTATATCGCCGCCGGCAAACATAACACTTTTCTTTTGATCCCAGTCAGCGGAAATCTGCTGCCACTCCACGTCAACCCCATTTTCCTCCTCCAGAATATTCAGCCATTCCATCTCATTTACGTCCTTTGTCAGGCTGTGTTTGGAAATCAGAGCCGTAAGCTTTACTTTTTCTCCCGTTTTCGCGTCTTGCGTATTTTGTGCAGAACTATCTTCTGATGCGGCTGAATCTGCGGACTCTGAGGTATCTGCTTTTTCACCGTCGGCAGCGTTTCCGCACCCTGCCAGGCTGCCGGCCATCATACATCCTGTCATAAGCATTGCTAACCATTTTTTTAACTTCATGTTAACTTTCTCCCTTCTCTGTGCATTATAGTGCTCTTTCATCACCCTGATGTCATTATATTGAAAAAGGATACCGGTAAAAATTGCTCTGATTTTGTTTTTTGTGTCATTTTTTCTCTAATGCTTTTCCCTCCATGCAGTCGGCGTAATTCCGGTTTCTTCTTTAAAAACCCTGGCAAAGCGCCTGGCATCCTCAAATCCTACTTCTCTGGATATTTCATTGATATTCATGTCCAGATTGCCCAAAAGCTTTTTACTTTTATCGATTCTGAAATTTTTCAGATAGCTGCTGAAATTTTCCCCCGTATATTCTTTAAAGGTAGCCGAAAACATGGAATAATTCATGGAAACATGATTAGATACCTCCGCCATGTCAATGGGTTTTCTGTAATTCTGCCGGATATAATCCACCGCACACTGCATCTTATATTTACTCTGGCTGGTCAGCACAGCTTCTTCGCCGGCTCCTTCCGGCTCCCGATTTTCTTCTCCTCTGCTTCTGAAAAGCTCCTCTACATGCCAGAGGACTTTGCTAAGCTCCTCCCTGTCAACAGGCTTTAAGACATAATCCACCGCCCGCAGCTTCATCATCTCTTTTACATATTCAAACTCTGCATAACCGCTAATTGCAACTATAAAAGGCTGATTTTCCGGTTCGGTTTTCTCGCTGATCCATTTTGACAGCTCCAGGCCGTTCATAAATGGCATCTTAATATCCGTCAATACAAGATCATAGCTTTCCTTTTCCAGACACAAAACGGCTTCTCTCCCGTTGCGGCACTCCACGATTTCCGAATAGGGAATTCCGCTGTTTTCTATCATTACATAAATGCCATAGCGAATCATTTTTTCATCTTCCACAAGCAATATTTTTCTCATATTTGCTCCAATCTGCATACTTCGATACGCGTATCAATCAGGACAGGAAAATTTTTCATCCTTCCCCCATACCGATTTCCAAAACCACCTTTGTGTAGCACCCTTCTTTTGCATAAATCTCTACCCCATACTGCTCGCCATACATAAGCTGTATTCTCTCATGGATGTTATGCAATCCAATTCTTTCTTTTGAGTCTTTCTCATCAGGACCTCCCTGAATGCCGGCACGCACCCTTTCCAGCGTCCTTTCATTCATCCCTTTTCCCATATCAGTCATTTCAATAAATGCGCATTCCTCTTTTACATATGCTTTCAAATAGATCGCGGTGTCTTCTGCCAGCTCATCCAGTCCATGTACGATAGAATTTTCGGCAATCGGCTGCAAGATTACCTTCGGCACCTTCAGACTCCTTACAGCTTCTTCAATGTTCTCACTTAAATGGATATAATAATCATATCTGATATTACAGAGTTTCAAATAGCTTTCCAGGTAGGAAATTTCTTCCTGCAGTGATACCGTGTGAGAATCGACCTGCAAATTATACCGAAACATCCTGCCGAGTGCCAATAATGCATCAGAAACATTGTAAATTCCTTTTACCTCTGCCATCATCTTTATGGAATCCAACACATTATACAGAAAATGAGAATCTATCTGTTTCTCCAGACTTTTTAGCTGAGCTTCTTTCACCATGACCTCCCGGTGAATACTGATTTCCATCAACTGCTTTACTCTGGTCAGCATTTTATTATATTCTTTTGCCACATCATTGATTTCCACCTGTTCCAGTTCCGGAATCTTCACATCCAGATTTCCTTCCTCCACCTCCCTGATACATTCCGTAAATACGCTGAAATCCCGTAGCAGATGATTGACAATTCTGTTAACAGCCCTGATCAGAATAGCCAATAACAGTACTTCCAGAAACAGGATAATAACAATTTCCTCTACCATTAATAAATACTGGTCACGGATATAAGTGAGCTGCATCAGGAGGATACCGCTATCCTCGTTTTTTATCACCGACAGTATTACCGGTGTATGATGCCACCATCCCTGGTAAGTCTGGATTCCCTGCTCTTCATATCCTGTCAGGGACTCGATTCCCATAAGTTTCGCCAACTCCGTCTCTGTAATACAGCCAAGCTCATCTCTTTCCTCAACTCCACGGATCTCACCCTCAGAATCAACTAAAAAAGTATCCTTCTCCTCTTTATTTTCAAATATTCCCGGGACAATCGCATCCATCGGCAATACAATCTCCAGAATTCCTTTCAGATCACTGGTAATCCGCAGTGGAAGAACAAAGGACGCCATATTATTTCCCACAGAAAGATCCGGAAAAACTTCCTGCGAAGATCCCTCTGTAACATTCATATACCAGGCGCCGCTATAGGTAAGCGAATCTCTGCTTTCATACCATGCATTAACTTTTGCCCTGTCCATATTATATAAATAGGGGGAATATTCCCGAAGATTCGGATAGTCCAGATAAATCCGTGTATATTTTACCTGAGTAATGCCGGTAATAACTCTCAGTGTTGAGAGTGTATGTTCACGAAAAATATACCGATTATATGCCCCCAACGTATTATCGATTGCATTCTTCCCTATTTCTGTCATAAAAGAAGTGTCTGACCAGACTGTCTGCGCTGTCAGCTCCACTGTATCCATCATATAATTCATATCCTGAAACTTATTCTGAAGTTCCTCATATGCCTGCTTTCGAATGTTTCCGACCCGATTCCTGTAAATGAATGAAAGGGAAATACTCGCCAGGCAAACCAGCGGAATCATAGAAAAGGCCAGAATAGACAGACTCACTTTTTTATGCAGTGTCTGTTTCTCATATAAGTGCTTTAAGTTCATCATTATTTCCCTTTCCTTCATTCCTAATGAAATTCTTTCTATTTCTTTATCACGGCTCTTTACCTATTTTATCGAATACAAAAACCTGCCGCAAGACAGGTTTTTGTATTCATAGCTTATCTTCAATCAATCTTCAAAATCAGCTTAAGCACTCTCAAAGCGCAGGCATCCATTTCCTCTCTGGTAAGGCAGCCCTTCTCCAAAGCTTCCAAAAGCCGCTCCGGATAGCCGCAGCCCATCTTGATGTCATTCCCTGCCTTTACCTCTTTGTAGTGCTCGCCGCAGGTCCACCAGTCCGTGGTGATACAGCCGTCAAATCCCCATTCCCCGCGCAGAATGCCTTCCAGCAGGTCGGCGTTCTCCGAAGCCCTGTGCCCGTTGATAATGTTGTAAGAGGTCATGATCGACCAGGGCTTTGCCTCGC
>ERZ808051.1397-NODE-1397-length-16292-cov-10.613444_pt1 | contig 16292 bp, 19 predicted proteins | sample MGYA00380199_ERZ808051 | MGnify/ENA primary metagenome ERZ808051 (study PRJEB31490, sample SAMN06133391) | mouse gut metagenome | isolation source: J11 | host: mice | place: China: Chengdu | collected 2015-05 ...
ATCCTCCAACGTTTTTCTTTATTGTACTTGAAATGTGGAGGAATTGCAAAATCTTTTCCGGTTTATCCGGGTTAGGATATCAATGAATTAAAGAACGTAACCGAAGAACAGTTGAATGTATGCTGCAGGCTGGCGGAGGAGCAGATGGAGAGAAATATTTACATAGTCGGTGCGCATTCGAGGGCGCGTACACTCGGGGTATATCTTACAAAGATGGAACCTGATATCAAGATCAGGGCATATTTATATGACAATGATGAATCAAATCCTGACAATATCGAAGGTGTTCCGGTAATTTGCTTTGATGAGAACACAATACTTGAACATGAATGTCCTGTCTATCTGGGAACAAGGAGCGTGTATCATCCTGCCCTGACAGAGAAATTGCGGCAGATGGGAATGAAGCAGATCATCCCTGTCACGCCCCAGCTGGACATGGAGCTGCGCAACCGTTTCCTGACGCTTTACTATGCAGAGCAGGGCAGGAGTTATGACAAGCTTGACAGTCTTTCGGAATCCGTCTGCATCTATGTGGCAAAATCTGTTTTTGACAAATCCTTGCAAAGGAAATATCCGTTATCTGTGTATCAGAAAGAAATTCAGGCAGGTGCAGCACTGACAAAGGAGCGGATCTGCGGTCTGGCGGATGACACCGATGAAAACATTTCTGCGCGCAACCATCAGTTCTGCGAATTAACAGTGCTGTACTGGATCTGGAAAAATGCGGCGCAGGATATCGTGGGACTCGAGCATTACCGCAGACATTTCCTGCTGCAGGAGGACTGGTATCGGAAGATGCGTGACAGCCATGTCGACGTAATACTGCCGACACCGCTCTATGTGGCGCCAAGCCTGGCGCAGAACTATAAGGACAGGCATACGGCATCAGACGGGGACTTCATGATGGACTGTCTCAGACGGTTCTATCTCGGGGATTATAAGGAAGCAGTTTCCTTTTTTGACACAAACCTGTACTCGCCTTGCAACATGTTTATCATGAAAAAAGAGGTATTGGATGAGTTATGTGCATGGCTATTTCCGATTCTATTTGTCTGTGCAGAACACAGCGGCGAGCGGATCGATTCGTATCAGAACCGTTATCCGGGATTCCTCTCAGAGCGGCTGATCACTTTTTTCTTTGAGAAAAACAGGGGGAAATACAAAGTAGTTTATGCAGACAAAAATTTTTTGGAATGAAAGGCAGAAATCAATGAAGAGAAAACTTTTAAACGCAGAATTTGTATTTGCCAGTGTGATCAATTATCTGGAATTGCTTTTTGTATGGGCAATATTTTTGGGGAATTGTATCTATGCGTGTATGGCGGCATTCATAACCCTGGTCATACTTTATTCGCTTGTACTGACTCTGCTGACAGATATTTATTACAGGTATGTTTTAGGGATGAGGAATCCAACTGAAAGAGAATCTGCGAGGATTAAAACGGCATGGGATCTGGTAACCAGGGGAGCAGAGGAGAAAGGTGTCAGGATTCCATCTGATTTGATGATTTATGTGAAGGATGCAAATGATCAAAATCCCTGTGCAGTGGGAGGAAAGACGATTATGCTGCATACCGCAATGCTGGCAGGCGTTATAGGGCATGAAGCAATGTCATGGCGGTAGGGTCATAAGGCAGTTTAGCCCCGAAATCACAGACGTCTGGAGTGGCGACACTGTTTACTAAGCGGAAGCCAATACGTGTATACCCGATATGGGTGAGGGTATGCACGGCTCCACGGGGTTGGAAGTCAGCCATGCCGTACAATGATGCTGCGTCAACTGGGGAAAGCCTGTGGCTTCCATATCAGGCAGGTGTGGAGCCGGTAATGTATAAGTGGTATGCCCGACAACTAACAAAAGAAGGCAAACGGACCACAGGCAGTCGGACAGCTGCATAGTACCAATGCTGGCGGGTAATGCCGTCAGGGGGAAGGCGGCTGCGCAAGGCAATATTCTATAGAGAAACCACTGTCGTACACAGTGACGGAAGAACGGTGGAAAAGTGTTTCATAGAAGAATGCCATGCGAACACAGAGTCGCATAGGTCATCAGCCTTGCGAGGAGCCGGATGCGGAAAAGCCGCACGTCCGGTTCTGTAGAGGGGCATTCCCCGTAAGGGGAATGTCTACTCGACCGGTAAAAATGCGATTATAGATTTTAGGTACATTGACAATTGAATAAAACGCGCAGAAAGGTTATAATATCTTAAAAGAAAGCTATGGGAGGTGCGTTTTATGTCTTTGTTGCAAGAGAAGGCTGTCAGTATGATAGGCAGTCTATCTGATGAGAATGTGCGTTTCCTAATCGAGATTATTCAGCGGCTTATGCCAGGCACAGTAAAAAGTGATGATGACGGAATGGAGGCGTTTTGCAGACTGAATAATGCAAGAGAGGAAATCAGACAGTATTTGCCAGAGGACTTTGATCCTGATAAGGAATTGGAGGAGGCGCGCGCGGAACGATATGGTAGTATTGATTGACACAAATGTGATAATTGATTTTCTATTGAAAAGGGAACCGTTTGGGGAAGCGGCGGAAAAAATCCTTCAGAAATGCGCTCAGAAGCAATTGACGGGTTATATGGCTTTTCATTCCGTTCCTAATATCTGGTATATTTTACGTAAAATACCAGAGAGCAGGCGGAGAGAATGGCTGATGGATTTATGCCATATTCTTCAGGTAATAGCGGCTGATCATGAAGAAGTGATTCATGCTATTGCAAACAAAGATTTTGCCGATTTTGAGGATTGTCTGCAAGATAGTTGTGCTAAGACTGGCAGAGCACAATATATCATTACAAGAAATGTCAAAGACTTTACCGGATCAGATATACCAGCTATTTCTCCTAATGATTTTTTAGAACTTATAAATAACCAATAATAAACAGATAAGCAGGACGAAGCAGCGTGTTTTATTCGAGTGAAAATGAATAGACCACGCTGTTTTTATGTGGACAGGGTGATTGAAAAGTTTGGGATATAAGGGGATTATGATAGATGAAAAAGATCATATATACACAGCGGGTGGAGATCGTTGAGAGCTATGGCGAGCGCAGGGACTGTGCAGATGTGGAGATCGCAAAGTTGATCTGGGAATGTGGCTTTTTGCCTGTCTCGGTCAACAATATTCCCGATAAAATTCAAGTGTTTCTGGAGCAGATCAAGCCCGATGGAATGATTCTTACAGGAGGAAACGACCTGTCAAAGTATGGTGGAAATGCACTTGAACGTGATGAAACAGAAAAAAGGATGATTGAATATAGTGTAAAAAATGATGTTCCCTTATATGGGTTCTGCAGGGGGATGCAGATGATCGCGGATTATTTCGGTGCAGAACTGGCGAAGGTGGAGGAGCATGTAGCTGTAAGACACCGACTGAAGGGAAATGCCCCGTGGAATGGAAGAACGGTGAACAGCTTTCATAATATGGCAGTGAAAGCTGTGGCGGATAATTTGATCATCGAGGCAAGGTCGGAAGACGGAGTGATTGAAGCGATCCGTGTCAGGAATAAAAAAATATATGGAACTATGTGGCATCCTGAGCGGGAGAGGCCATATGAAAAGGACGATATTCAATTCATAAAACACATATTTTCAAAAGAGAGATGACAATAATGAAAGCAATAATTTTAGCGGCGGGACAAGGAACAAGGTTGAAAAAATATACAGAGAATCTGCCCAAAGGCATGTTGGAGTTTGACAAAAAGACGATCATAGAAAGGCAGATCGATACATACCGCAGGTGTGGAATTTCGGATATTATCGTGGTAAGGGGATTTGCGGCTGATAAGATTGCGTATCCTGATGTGAGATATTATGAGAATGCGGATTACGCAGAAACAAATATGGTGGAGTCCCTGATGGCGGCAAAGCAGGAATTTGATGATGATGTTATTGTAAGCTATTCTGACATTCTTTTTGAGGAAGGGATGCTCACGGGAATGATGGCTAGTGCGGAGGACTTTGCAGTTGCGGTGGATGACAACTGGCAGGAATACTGGAAGGCAAGGTACGGGAAAGTTGATTTTGACACAGAAAGCCTGTCGCTGGATGAGAATGATAATATTATAGAGCTTGGTCTGGAAGCGCCCGGGCTGGAGGAGATCGATGCCAGGTATATTGGTCTTTTGAAATTTTCGAGAAAAGGACTTGCCAAGGTGGTAGAAATTTTTGCCAGGGGATTATGAAGCATATCGGGATAAACCGTGGAAACAGTCTGGAAAAACGATTCGAAAGGCCTATATGACGGATTTACTGCAGGCCGTGATCGAGTCTGGCAGTCATGTAAAGGCGGTAAGGTTCAAAAATGGCTGGATAGAATTTGATACAAATGAAGACTATGAGACTGCGATCAAGTGGCTGGGAGCAGGAGCACTGAATCAATTTATTGATCTGTGATAAACGCAAAGATTTCTTTTGTTTACATATCTTCGCTTCAATGCTAGAATGTATATAATATGGACGGAGTGAAGGAGGGAAACAAAATGAAACGCAGGTTCAATACGGCAGGTTCATGTAATCCGCAGCGGCATTATATGGTAAGGCTTGATGACAGGTTAAAAAAGATTAAGGAAGACTATGTGGATTATGGCAGTTATTTCGTGATCAACAAGGGCCGCCAGTACGGGAAAACCACAACGCTGAGGGCTCTTGAAAACTATCTGAAAGAAGATTATATTGTCTTGTCGCTCGATTTTCAAGAGATAGAGACCGGAAATTTTGCAGACGGGGCAATATTTCCCAGACGTTTGCAAAGAAGCTGTCAATGGTCTTTCGGTTTGTAGAAACAAATGATAAAGATGAACTTCTAAAACTGCTGTTGAATTTTAGAAATGATAATCAGGGTGGGCTGGATGAACTGTTTGAGTGTTTAAGCATTATGTGCTGGCGCAGTTCACGTCCGATTGTGTTGATGATTGACGAGGTTGACAGCGCGGGCAGCAACCAGGTCTTCATCGATTTTCTGGCACAGCTGAGAAGTTACTATCTGAGCCGGGACAAAACGCCGATATTCCACTCTGTAATACTTGCAGGAGTGTATGATATTAAAAACCTGAAATTAATACTCCGTCCTGATTCAGAGCACCAGTATAACAATCCATGGAACATTGCTGCCAAGTTTAAGATTAATATGAGTTTTCCGTTGAGCAGATTGCAGGAATGCTGGCGGAATACGAGACAGACCATCAGACGTCAATGGACGTGATGAATATTGCCAGCGAAATATACCAGTATACATCAGGTTATCCGGTTCTTGTGTCATCAATCTGCAAGTGCATTGATGAAGACCTTCCTGAAGAATCAGGTTTTGAAGAATTATATAAGGCATGGACCAAGGAGGGCGTTGCAAAAGCAGTGAATATCATACTGAGAGACAGCTCGCCGCTGTTTGAAAGCATGACAAAGCAGCTTGATCTATACAAAGATCTCCGAAAAATGATAGAGGACATCATATACCGCGGCAGGCAGATCACATACAGTCCTGAGCAGCGATCCATAAGTCTCGGTGTCATGTTCGGTTTCCTCAAGGAAGTAAACGACCATGTGGCGATCGCAAACCGTATGTTTGAAATGTGCCTGCTGAACCTGTTTATGGCGGAGGAGTCAGAAAGTGACGTTTACGCACAGGGCGGAAGCGACAGGATCGGATTCATCAGAAACAATATGCTTGACATGGATCTTGTCCTGGGAAAGTTCGTCGATTATTTCACAGAAATATGCAGTCAGAAATATGACAGATTTATAGAAAAATACGACCGCAAGTTTTTCCTTATATACCTGAAGCCCATCATAAACGGCACCGGCAACTATTATATCGAGGCACAGACTAGGGACGAGAGGCGGACGAATTCATCGTACCGTCTTCCTTTGTCCTCATGCGGCGTTTTTCATTTTCCACAACAGTCTGGTCAGAAAGTATCGTGGAGGAAGCAGGGGCAGTATTCTGCCAGATGGACGATACGCCGATGCGTTACAACCGCAAGGACTGCTGCAACAGGAAAGGGTTTTATATCATCAACTGCATGGAAAATAAAATGGAATTGTGAAGGAAAAGGAAGCCGATTATGAAAAAACAAATGTTGGAACTTGCAGCGCTTATAGTATCGAGCATATTGTTTGCAGGCTGTGGAAATGCACAGGACAACAATGCTCCTGCAGACAGCGATAGCACGATTGAACTATTGAATGTATCTTACGATCCGACTCGCGAGTTTTATGCGACATACAATGAGCTGTTCCAGGATTACTGGAAGGAAAGGAGTGGTCAGGATGTGAAAGTCACACAGTCTCACGGCGGATCGGGTTCACAGGCGCGCTCTGTGATCGAGGGAAACGAGGCGGACGTGGTGACACTGGCGCTTGCACACGATGTCACGGCAATTGAAGAAGCCGGACTGATTGAAAACGGCTGGATCGAAGAGTTTGATGTTGACAGTTCGCCGTATACGTCAACGATTGTATTTCTGGTGCGGAAAGGCAATGAAAAAGACATCAGAGACTGGGATGATCTAGTAAAAGATGGCGTCGAGGTGATCACGCCAAATCCGAAGACTTCCGGCGGAGCCTGCTGGAATTTTCTTGCCGCATGGGCATACTGGCAGGAGCAGGACGGCGGGGATGAGAATGCGACCAGGGAGTACATGAAGAAGCTGTATCAGAATGTACTTGTCCTGGATTCCGGCGCGAGGGGCGCGACGAACACTTTTGTGGAGAATAAGCAGGGCGATGTGCTGATCGCATGGGAGAATGAGGCATATCTCTCCATGAAGGAATATCCGGATGATTATGAGATCATAACACCGAGCATCAGCATTCTGGCACAGCCATCCGTGGCAGTGGTAGACAGCAATGCGAAGACGCACGGAACAGAGGAAGCCGCCGCCGCATATCTGGAATACTTATACAGCGATGAAGCACAGCGGCTGGCAGGGCAACATTATTACCGTCCTTCTGATGAGGCAGTCCTCCAGGAGTTTTCTGACCAGTTTGATTTAAATATGAACCTTGTCACGATTGATGATTTTGGCGGCTGGGATGCAGCATACCAGACCTATTTCAATGACGGCACTATTTTTGACCAGATCTATGCCGATTAGAAAGGACAAATAGTTATGGAACAGCAGATCATAAAGGTGAAAAATAAAAGGGGTGTCAGAGTAATCCCGGGTTTTGGCGTATCATTGGGAGTAACGCTGTCCATGCTGGGCATACTGGTACTGATTCCCCTGGCATCCATTTTGATCAGTGCCAGCCGGCTCAGCCTTGCGGAGTTTCTGGACGTGGTCACATCCAGACAGGTGATATCTGGTTATGTTGTGAGTCTTTCCTGTGCTTTTTTTGCAGCGCTGGTCAATGCCCTGTTTGGTTTGATGATTGCGTGGGTGCTGGTGCGCTACGATTTTCCAGGAAAGCGTTTTATGGACGGTCTGATCGAGCTGCCGTTTGCCCTGCCAACGTCGGTGGCGGGTATCGCACTGACTTACCTTTATTCGGATAAGGGCTGGATCGGGGCACAGTTTGCAAAAGTGGGAGTTAAGATCGCATACACGCGGACCGGGATCACGATCGCCATGGTATTTGTGGGAATCCCCTTTGTGGTAAGGGCAGTTCAGCCCGTGCTGCAAAAGCTGGACAGACAGTACGAGGAGGCGGCGGAGATGCTCGGGGCAGACAGGATTTACACCTTTTTCCGCGTGGTGCTGCCAGAGCTGTTTCCAGCGCTGCTTGCCGGTTTTGGCCTGGCGTTTGCAAGGGGCATCGGGGAGTACGGAAGTGTTGTTTTTATCGCTGGAAATATTCCGAACAAGACACAGATCGCCCCACTGCTGATCATGACGAAGCTTGAGCAGTATAAATATTCTGATGCAACGGCAATCGCACTGGTGCTGCTGATGATCTCATTCCTGCTGATGCTGCTGATCAATTCCGTACAGCTTTATATGCAGAAGTTCAGCAGGGGATAAAGGAGGAAAAAGAATGAACACCCATCTTGATGCCTTAGAGGCAGAGGCAATCTACATTATACGGGAAGTGGCGGCAGAGTGTGAGAAGCCGGTCATGCTGTATTCCATCGGGAAGGACAGCTCGGTCATGCTGCACCTTGCCATGAAGGCATTTTATCCGGAGAAGCCGCCGTTTCCATTCTTACACATCGATACGACATGGAAATTCAGGGAAATGATTGCATTCCGTGACCGTATTGCGAAGGAAAAAGGGATTGAAATGCTTGTCTATACGAATGAGGAGGGTGTCAGACAGGGGATCAACCCGTTTGACCATGGCTCCGCATACACGGATATCATGAAAACACAGGCATTGAAACAGGCGCTCTCAAAATACAGTTTTACTGCGGCATTCGGCGGAGGGCGCAGGGACGAGGAGAAGTCGCGGGCAAAGGAGCGGATCTTTTCTTTCCGCAACAGTGAGCAGGCGTGGGATCCGAAGAATCAGCGTCCGGAGATGTGGAACCTGTACAATACGCAGATTCACAGGGGCGAGAGCATCCGGGTATTTCCGATCTCAAACTGGACAGAGAAGGATATCTGGCAGTACATCGCGCAGGAGCAGATCGAGATTGTGCCCCTGTATTTTGCAAAGGAGCGCCCTGTCGTGTACAGGGACGGGAACATCATCATGGTGGACGACGACAGGATGCGTCTGCTCCCTGGAGAAGAGATCCAGTATAAGAGCGTCCGTTTCCGTACACTGGGCTGTTACCCGCTGACCGGCGGTGTGGAGTCTGAGGCAGATACATTGGAAGATATTGTGAAAGAAACGCTCGGCGCCGTGACATCGGAGCGGACGAGCCGTGTGATCGACCATGAGGCGACTGGCAGCATGGAGCGGCGTAAGCGTGAGGGATATTTCTGATATGGATGAAAAATGAGCAGACACAGGGGAAAACAGATTCGGAAACAAACCGTTCGGAAATATAAAAGGTGTAGGAGGAAATGATTCTGATATGGATGGGAGTATTGCTACAAAGATGAGTAATAGGAACAGATGCAGCAGCGGGCTGCTCAAATTTATCACCTGCGGCAGCGTGGATGACGGAAAATCCACATTGATCGGACATATGTTATATGATGCAAAACTTCTGTTTGCAGACCAGGAGCGTGCACTCGAGCTGGACAGCCGCGTGGGGAGCCGGGAGGGAGAGATTGATTATTCCCTTTTACTGGACGGACTGATGGCGGAGCGGGAGCAGGGGATCACGATCGATGTGGCGTACCGCTATTTTACGACGGAGCGACGGAGTTTTATCGTGGCGGACACGCCCGGCCATGAGGAATATACGCGCAATATGGCCGTGGGGGCGTCCTTTGCGGATCTTGCGGTGATCTTAGTGGATGCATCCCAGGGGATCTTGACACAGACAAGGCGCCATGCGAGGATCTGCGCGCTGATGGGGATCCAGTATTTTGTGTTTGCGGTCAACAAGATGGACCTGGTCCGTTACAGTCAGAAGGAATATGGAAAGATTGAAAAAGAAATCAAAAAACTTGCCATAGACCTGGATCTTTACCATATAGAGATGATCCCGGTATCTGCGACGGAAGGCGACAATGTCACCATAAGGTCGGCGCATATGCCATGGTACAGCGGGGGGACGCTGCTGGAATATCTTGAGTCGGTGGATGTGGATGACGGGACACAGGAGCAGGGTTTTGTCATGCCCATACAGAGGGTATGCAGGCCAAACGCCGCGTTTCGTGGATTTCAGGGAGAGGCTGTATCGGGAACTGTTTCGGCCGGGGATGAGATCACGGTCCTGCCAAGCGGGGAGAGGGCATGTGTGGAGTCCATCCTCCTGGCGGATCAAACCGTGCAGGAAGCACACAAAGGGCAGGCGTTAACGATACAGCTAAACCGTGAGGTGGATGTGTCCCGCGGGTGTGTGTTTGTCAGGGAGACACAGCTCAAAGTGAGCAGGATGTTTACTGCATCGATCCTCTGGATGGATGATACGGAACTGGTGCAGGGGAAGAATTTTCTGATCAGGATCGGTACAAAGATGCAGCCTGCGACAGTGATGGCCATTAAGTACAAGGCCGACATTCATTCTGGGGAACATCTGGTCGCAGCACAGCTGTATAAAAATGAGATTGCTGTCTGTGACATTGCCATGGCGCAAGACGCTGTGTATGACACTTTTGTAAAGCATAAGGCGCTTGGCCGTTTTATACTGATTGACCGGATCACAAACATGACCTCGGCATGCGGTGTTATCGAGCATTCTTTGAGAAGGGCGGACAACCTGACGTGGCAGAAGCTGGACATCACGCGGGAGACACGCGCTGCAAAGATGGGACAGAAGCCTGCGACACTGTGGTTTACCGGGCTTTCCGGTGCAGGAAAGTCAATGCTTGCAAATGAGGTTGAGAAGGCTCTGGGCATGCAAGGGAAATATACGATGCTCTTAGACGGTGACAATGTGCGGATGGGACTGAACCAGAACCTTGGTTTTGAAGAAAAGGACAGGATCGAGAACATCCGCAGGGTCGCAGAAGTGGCAAAGCTGATGAATGATGCCGGGCTGATCGTGCTCACGTCCTTTATTTCTCCATATGAAAGTGACAGGGCGCGGGCGCGGGAGATCATTGGCAGCACGAATTTTATAGAAATCTATGTGAGCACACCGTTAGCAAAATGCGAGAGGCGCGATGTCAAAGGATTATATAAGAAGGCGAGGAACGGGCAGATCCCAAACTTTACGGGAATCTCCAGCCCCTATGAGCCGCCTGTGCATGCCGAGGTGGAGATTGACACAAGCCAGTGCACACTGGAAGAAGCGGCGGAGTATGTATTGAATGAGATCAGAAAGTATCTGTGAAAGATGAACATACATTCTGCAATAACATAGCGCATTACGAACAGCTGAAAATGAAAAGCATATGGAATGACAGTACAAAAAATGGTGTACCAGGACGGGAAAATAACGGAATCGGAGGAAAAACTGCAATGACGAAAAATACGCAGAGGACATACCAGCAAGATATTGTAGGAGATGGAATATCATCAATACAGAAAGTAAGGGAGCCGCACAGGGATGACTCTGGACGGGGAATCAAATATTTGCTGATTGGTATCTGTGTACTGTTTTTATTTGTGATGCTGGTGCTTCCTTTGATTGTGGTGGTTACCAACGCACTGCGTGACGGCTGGGAGGCATACAGGGAAGCTGTGCTTGATGAATATACAATCAAAGCCCTGCAACTGACGCTGTTTGCAACCGTGGCGGCAGTTGCAGTCAATACCATATTCGGTCTTTTTGCATCGTACCTGTTATCCAAGTTTTATTTCAGGGGGCGCCAGATCCTTGCAGCGCTCATAGACATTCCGTTTTCCATATCGCCGGTCATAGCAGGCCTGGTGTTTATTCTGACTTTTGGGAATGTCGGCTGGATGGGGGATTTCCTGAAAGCGCATGGCATAAAGATTGTGTTTGCCGTGCCAGGCGTGGTGCTTGCTACGGTCTTTGTCACATTTCCGTTTGTATTCCGTGAACTTTTTCCGGTCATGAACGCCCAGGGAAAAGACGAGGAGGAAGCAGCGGCGTTGATGGGCGCTGGTGGATATACCATTTTCCGCAGGATCACATTCCCACATATCAGATGGGCGTTGCTCTACGGCGTCATCCTGTGTGCAGCGCGGGCGATGGGGGAGTTTGGCGCAGTATCCGTAATCTCAGGGCATCTGCGGGGAAAGACGAATACGCTTCCTTTGCATGTGGAGATCTTATACAATGAATTTAACACGACAGCGGCATTTGCAGTGTCGTCGGTCCTGGTGGTACTTGCAGTGCTGATCCTGATCGCAAGGAACATTGTGGAGAGAGTTTCTGGGACTAAGGAACGGTAGAGAGATAATATCTCCGGTCATGTAGGGCAAAAGGATTAGCGGGAATGATATAGGAGGAATTTTTCAATGTACGTACAGATGGAGCATATTAATAAAACGTTCGATGGCTTTCACGCCTCCAATGACGTGAGTTTTGGCGTGGAGAAGGAGCAGCTTGCGGCACTGCTTGGTCCGAGCGGGAGCGGGAAGACCACGATTTTGCGGATGATCGCAGGGCTGGACAAGCCAGATTCGGGAGATATCATGATCAACGAAATGCGGGTCAATGACCTTTCGGGGAGTAAGCGCGGTATCGGTTTCGTGTTCCAGAACTATGCATTGTTTCGATACATGACAGTGGCGGACAACATCGCGTTCGGACTGGAAGTGCAGAAAAAGAGTAAGAAGGAGATCAGGAGTAGGGTGGAAGAGCTTCTGGAGCTGATCTCCATGCAGGATCTCGGGAAACGCTACCCGCACCAACTGTCAGGCGGTCAACGCCAGCGTGTGGCATTTGCGCGTGCGCTGGCTCCGAATCCGCAGCTCCTTCTGCTGGACGAGCCGTTTGCGGCAATTGATGCGAAGGTGCGCAGGGAGCTCAGAACATGGCTGAAAGAGATGATCAGCAGGGTGGGGATTACCAGCATCTTTGTGACACATGACCAGGAGGAGGCCATGGAGGTTGCGGATACCATTATCGTTACTAACCAAGGCAGGATCGAGCAGATAGGCACGCCGGATGCGATCTGCCTGCACCCGGAGACAGCCTTTGTGGCGGATTTTATCGATGCAGTGCGTTATGAGGCACTCATAGCGGTGCTGTGAGGATATTGTAAGACAAAGTATAGGAGAATTTAATGAAATGTAACATGAGATTTTACGAAATTGGCGAAATATTATGTACATAGACCGGGATATTCAACGGAGCTGTTAAAAATATTTAAGAATTATATTACTCAGGAGCAGGGGCTTGAACAGGTTATGGCTGCAGATGTCGGCGTAGGTACGGGAAAACTGACAGAAAACATGTCGCAGAATTGATGTTATGGGTTACGCAGTGGAGCCAAATGATACCATGCGTGAGTAAGGCGTTAGACTATTTGCTAAAAATAATACGTTTGTGTGGTCAAAAGGTTCTGCGGAGATGACAAATCTGCCGGATGCGTGTGTGGACTGGGTACTCATGGGCTCGTCTTTCCATTGGGCAGATGCACCCAGGGCAGCGGAAGAGTTTAGGCGGATCTTAAAACCGGGTGGATTTTTTGCAGCGATATGGAATCCGAGGGATATCACAAGGAGCGTGCTTCATACAGAGATTGAAGATATGATTTATCAGGAAGTGCCAGATATGAAGTGTGTCTCGTCAGGAAATACGATGACAACGGAATTGATGGAAGAAAAGTTGTCAGGAGGCTCGTTTGGTGATATGATATTTATGGAGGCTTCTTATGAGGAACTGATGACAAAAGAACGCTATCTGAACATCTGGCGTTCTGTAAATGATATCCAGGTGCAGGCAGGTGAGGAGGGCTTCCAGAGAATCATGGATAGTATAGGTAACATACTGAAAGAGTGCGATGAGATTGCTGTTCCCTATAAGGCTAGGGCATGGACTGCACGTGTATGTAAATAATTAGAAAAGGGAATGGATGACGGCACTATGTGTTACGTTTACTGGATCACAGGCCTGTCCGGTGCAGGCAAGACATCAGTGGGGAAACTGCTGTATGAAACAATGAAACAAAAGTATCCCAATACGGTTTTTCTGGACGGCGATGTGCTGCGCGAAGTGTTTGGCAATGATCTTGGCTATACGCGTGAAGAGCGAATTAAGTGCGCGATGCGGTACACAAGGCTGTGCAAAATGCTGCAGGAGCAGGGGATGAATGTCATATGCTGTACGATATCCATGTTTGATAACATCCGCAGCTGGAACAGAGAAAATATAGAAAATTACAGGGAAATTTATGTGAGGGTATCCATGGAAGTGTTAGTAAGGCGGAATCAGAAGGGGTTGTACAGTACTTCTATGGAAGTGTTAAAAAAACGGAAGCAGAAAGGTCTGTATAGTACTTCCGAGGAAGAACTGACAGGACAGAATCAGAAAGGTTTGTATAGTTCTGCCATAGAAAACCAGGAAGTTGCGGGTGTTCATGTAGATATCGAGGAGCCAAAAAATCCAGATATGATCCTGGACAACGAGGGAAATGTGAGTGTAGCAGAACTTGTAGACAGGGTGATTGAAAAGTTTGGGATATAAGAGGATTACTATTTGAGCTGGATAAGCCGTGATTCAAGGTGAGCGCGGCAGAAACCAGTTTTCCCCCTGCCAGGAGCAGAGTGCTGTTCCTGGCAGGGGGCTTTTATGTGCAGCCCCGTGCAGAGGAACTAAGCCGCAAGGCGGCGCACGGGGTGCGGGAGTAGTGGAGAAGGTCATTCCCCTACTCGATTTAGGCTTAGTAGAGCAGTCATTCCTACCGCATCAACTCAGCCAATTCATCGATCAGGCTGTCAAACAGTTTGAGCGCGTCCTCGACAGGTTTCTTCGTCGACATGTCAACCCCCGCGTCCTTTAAGATGGACACAGGATCCTTCGAGCGCCCGGCGCTCAGGAAGTTTTCCTTGTAGGCTTTCACGGCGGGTTCGCCCTCGCTCAGGATCTTCTGTGAGAGTGCGATCGCGGCGGAGAAGCCCGTAGCGTACTGGTACACGTAGAAATTGTAGAGGAAATGCGGGATGCGCGCCCACTCCAGGTCGATCTTTGCGTCGTGCACGATGTCTTTGCCAAAGTACAGGTCGATCAGGTCGTGGTATATGCTGCATGCCGATTCGGAGTTGATGCTCTCACCGTTCTGGATCAGCTGGCTCATTTTCAACTCAAATTCCGCGAACATTGTCTGTCGGTAAAGTGTTGTCCGGAACTGCTCGAGGAAGTAGTTGATCAGGTAAGCGCGCTCTTTTTTGTCGGTCGTCTTTTTCAGGAGGTACTGCATCAGGAGCGCCTCGTTGCAGGTGGAGGCGACCTCCGCCACAAAGATCGAGTAGTCCGCATCCACGACTGGCTGGTTCTTGTTTGAGAGGTAGGAGTGCAGTGCATGTCCCATCTCGTGGGCTGTAGTGAACTCGCTGTCGAGATTGTTCTTGTAGTTCAAGAGCACATAGGGATGTACGTAGCAGCCGCTTGAGTATGCTCCGCTGCGCTTTCCCTCGTTTTCATAGATATCGATCCAGCGGCTGCCAAAGCCCTCGTCGAGAAGTGCCACATAGTCGTCGCCGAGTACGGAGAGCGCCTTGCGGATGTCCTCTTTTGCTTCCGAAAACGGGATGTCGCGGTCAGCGTTTGGCACGATCGGTACATACAGGTCATACATGTGGAGCGCATCTGTCTTCAACAGTTTCTTTCTGAGGCGCACGTACTTGTACATGGATTCCATATTTTCGTGAACGGCTTCGATCAGGTTATGATACACCTGCGGATCTACATTGTTGGCGTCAAGGGCAGCTTCCAGGGGGCTGTTGTACTTGCGCATCCGGGAAAAGAAGTTGAGCTGCTTCATCTGTGCGGACAGGATCGCGGCGGAGGTGTTCTTGTGCTCGGCGTAGGTCTTATATAACGACTCGAAGGCATCTTTTCTGACATTCCTGTCATAATTCTGCATCAGGGGGATAAAACTTGCATGTGTTACAGGGAGACGGTTGCCCTCGATATCGGTCACGGACTCGTAGGTCATGTCCGCGTCGTTCAGCAGGCTGAAGATGTCATCGGGCGACTGTGCGAGGTCTCCTGCCGCCGCAAGGATCTTCTCTTCCGCGTCGCTCAAGATATGTGCTTTTTTGCGGAGAATATCATTTAAGCTTCTCCTGTAGGGGTTCAGTCCGGGCTGTTTTTCAAAAAATCCATTCAGGACAGTGTCCGGGATCTCGAGAATTTCCGGCTCCGCGAAGGAAAGGGCGGCGGAGATGGCAACACACACACCTGTCGTCTGGTCCCGAAAGCCCTGGTAAGTGGTGTTCTTGGTGTCCTCGTCGGCTTTTCGCAGGGAATAGTTGGCGAAGCGGTCGACCAGGACCGTGACCTCGTCCTGCAGTTTCAGGAAATCCAGCAGGGTGTCCGCGCTCTCGCCGAGTTTTCCCTGAAAGGCTTCGAAACGCGGGATCATGCCCTTTATGTTCTCCAGATCCTTTTTCCAGTCCTCATCGCTGGTGTAGAGATCCTCGACAGCCCAGGTATATTCCTTTGGAACATCGCTGCGTTTTTCATAATTTTCATTCATGGTATCATTCTCCTTTTTAAATTTATCACTTTATTCTACCATTTTATTGCCCATTATGCTAGACTAAAATAAAAAGAGTATGATGTCGATGTTACAGTTCGTTACTGTTCACTCGTCAATAAAAGTAGTGAAAAGCGTGCTGCAAATGGGTTGCTGTTTACGCCTTCATTACATAAA
>ERZ808051.1399-NODE-1399-length-16283-cov-7.369184_pt1 | contig 16283 bp, 15 predicted proteins | sample MGYA00380199_ERZ808051 | MGnify/ENA primary metagenome ERZ808051 (study PRJEB31490, sample SAMN06133391) | mouse gut metagenome | isolation source: J11 | host: mice | place: China: Chengdu | collected 2015-05 ...
TTTAAATTCGTCACTGTAGGTTCTTACTTTCTTGGTCATGATAAACTCCGATTAATACGCTTAGTTTACCAAGTTTACCTCTACGGTTTCTTCAGCATAGCTCAAAGTTTACCGAACCGCTTAGCTGATTCAGCTCTTTTATGTGCTTGTCTTTAATGCGTAGTTTTAGGGTTTTCATGCCTTTAGTATGGCGAGGTTAGTTTTAACTTACAACCCTTTAAACACTACTCACGACAACATGTGTCGCCTTATATCCACCCCCTGAAGTGAGTGGATATAAGGCGATAGGTGATAAATAAAGACTTCTTCTCAGTCCCTAAAAACGAAATACCTTACCTAACTTCTGACCTAACGGTTGTAGGCGGTAAAATTGTTTATGGTTCGGGCGAATTCTCAGACTTTGATACACCTATCCCACCAGCAATGCCAAATTGGTCACCGGTTAACCAGTACGGTGGTTATGCTGCTTGGGGTGATCCAGAGGGTGCAGGTAAGAATTCACTGTCTCCTCAGAACACAGCGGCGATGGCGGCTTCTTGTGGCTGTTCAAGCGCTTGTGCGTTACATGGTCACAACCATGCGAAAGCTTGGAAGTCAAATGCACCGGTTTCGAACATCAAAGACTTCTTTGGTGCCTTCGGTTGTTCTTGCTGGGCGGTTTAAGCTCCGTTCTATCTAAGTTAGGGTTACTCAAAGGGTAAGCTGATTGAATGTTGAAGTAGCAAGTAGCCCTAGAAACGAGAGCAAACAGAAATAAACAAGCCCACTGCCTAATAACCAGTGGGCTTGTTTTGTTGGTGACTTATTTTTTATTAGTTGGTTTTTCATTACTTGCTCATTTTATTACAGACAAAAAAAATCCTCACAGCTCTTATTATGAGAGGTGAGGATTGTTTTTGCTCTAAGAGCGAATTTGGAGCGGGAAACGAGATTCGAACTCGCGACCCCGACCTTGGCAAGGTCGTGCTCTACCAGCTGAGCTATTCCCGCATCGATCGAGTGCATAAGCTAGTATTAACTACTAAAGCTACTGCCTCTTGATAGGTGGGCTATTATAGATTAAATTAAAATTATGTCAACACCTTTTTCATCATTTTTTTAATTAGGTCTGATATAGCTCTGTATTTGAACAATATCCTCAAATGAACAACGTTTTTTAACGTATGAATTACAATAAACAGCTGTTTTACTCAGCTGTATTCGCTAAACTTTAGCTCATAATCAAAATTCATCCGCCATACTCTCTGTCCGCTATTATGATCTACTTTAATAGTTATTCTATTTTAATAACTATCATATTAGTAATTCTCTTAGGTGCTTTGATTGAGACAGAGAAATGACGTAGACCTATTAATGAGGAAAGGAATGAAAAAATTTTTAATTAAAACCACTTTGGTGGCTTCAGTATCAGCTATGGCATTGACTGGGTGTAGCTCGACCACCAATTCCGGCGTAATTGGCAGTGACAGACAGCAGTTATTATTGGTCTCTAATGATCAAGTTATGCAGATGTCAGCACAAAGCTATAACCAGCTGCTTCAAGAAGCCCGCAACAAAAAAGTGCTAGACACCAACGCTGCTCAGCTGGCCCGTCTAAATGGGATTGCGCGTAAACTGATCAACCAAGCAGAGGTTTATCGGGGAGATGCCAAAAACTGGCAATGGGAAGTTCACACCATTAAGTCTAATGAGTTAAACGCCTTTGTTTTACCTGGGGGTAAAATCATGTTTTACTCAGGTATTATCGATCGCTTAAACCTTACTGATGCAGAAATTGCCGCTATTATGGGTCACGAAATGGCTCACGCTATCCGTGAACATGCCCGCGAGCGTATTTCAAGCCAATACGCTACACAAACTGGTATCGGTATTGCCGCTAGCGTCTTTGGTCTATCACAAGGTCAAGCCCAGTTAGCAAGCATGGCAGGTGACCTGGGTATTGCTCGTCCGAACAGCCGTACTCAAGAAGCAGAAGCCGATAAGATTGGCTTAGTGCTTATGGCCAAAGCAGGATACGATCCTAATGCTGCAGTTAGCTTATGGAGGAAAATGCAAAGTGCTAGCCAAGGTGAGCCGCCTCAATTCTTAAGCACTCACCCATCAAGCTCTAACCGTATCGCTTCACTACAAGCTTTAATCCCTCAAGTGATGCCTTACTACAAAAAATAGTGCTTTAAAAAATAATGCTTTGTGCTGATTTTGCAAAAGCTTGTATGCAAAGCCTATGATTTAAAAAAACAGCCTGCTGCCTTGCACAGGCTGTTTTTTATAGGGCTTAGTGAATAGATTGCTGAATAACTTACTAGACTCTACGCAGGTCATTATTACTTGTGTTGCAGACAGCCACTAGAGAAAGCCTGCTATTAACTGTTAATATAGGACCACGTATTTAGTTATTTAGATTGCCAACCATTGATAGCAGTCAGATCAAGTATTAGGAGAAAGGGCGTGCAAACCCATAATGAAGTATTAAAGCGCGTAGAAACTCTTAACCCTACTCACACCGAGTTAGTTAATGAGTCGATGAACCATGCCGGTTATTTTGAAGGCAAAGAAAGCCACTTTAAATTGACTGTGGTTAGTCCTGAATTTGAGGGAAAAAGACGGGTTGCCAGACACCAATTAATCTATGAGCTAATGAATGAATTAATGACCAGCCAAGGCGGAAGCATTCATGCCTTAGCGATCCACGCTTACAGCCCAGATGAGTGGCAGCAGCGAAATGAAACCGTACCTGCCAGCCCACTTTGTGCCGGCCAAAACAAAGACTAATAACAAGTAATAATAAAAGTCACTAATTTTATTAGCTGGACAACTGGCTAGAGGAAACTATGAAACACTTACACATGTTAATGGCAGTCATCACTGTGGTGCTTTTTTTATGGCAAAGCTACTTGGTGATGAGCAAAGGCACCCGCTTTGATAAAAAGGGTAAAATTGCTACCCACGTGGTCTATACTCTATTAATTATTTCAGGAGTATTAAACGTCATGCCGCTATTGTCAGCCAACGCCTCACTACAATGGGTGGTTGCCAAAATTATATTACTCCTAGCGGCAATAAGTGCTAGCATTAAAGCCTTTAGAGCGACGGCAACACCAGCGCAAAGTAAGTCTGGTATCTTTATCGCTTTCATCGCTTACGTGGCTATTTTTATCTTAGCTTTTGTTAAACCTGGGAATTTCATGTAAATAAGATGTAGCCCAGCGACTATCGCCAGCTGGTAACAGCACTCATAACTCAATACAGTTAATAATTCTATATACAAGTGAAGCCCTTGTTCACTGTATAATCTTAATTAAAGCAATTATCAACTTAGGAGCTCCTATGCCAAAACTTAGCGTAAAATCTTTAATGACTTCTGCTGCAGTGGTTGGCAGTATCCTGGTTATCAGTGGCTGTGCTAGCACCGGTAATGTCACCCCACAGTACATTCCCCCAAGCACTTATCAAACCTATGACTGTTCAGCACTGTCTCAAGAATACCAGCGCATTCAATCCTATATTAATAAAGAAAGTAGAAGCTATTCAGGATTGACTACCACAGGCGTCGGTGTGGGCGTGTCTGCTGGTCGTTGGGGTATTTCTCCCAATATCAATATTGGTGTTGGCAAAAGCACAAACAACAATGCCCGAGATGCCAAACTTTCACGCCTGTTTGGTGAGCGCGATGCAGTGATACAGTCAGCTCGTATGAAGCAATGTGCATTTGCCGCTAAACTAAAAGTTTATGGCGAATCTTAGTGAGTATAATTAGCAGCTTGATGACCCTTTCAAGTCTCGCTTAGCAACAAGGACCGGCTAAGGAATAAGGCAATAACATCATGAGTCAGCCCACGACAAATACAACTCAAAATTTAGACAGCCCTTCAGTGGGCAGTAAGCCTGCTCACTTCGAGCGCCCAGATCATCAGCGTGTGGTGATTACAGGTATGGGAGCAGTAACGCCGCTTGGCTTAGACTTAGACACCACTTGGCAACGCTTAATCAAAGGCGAAAGTGGGATTAAGCCCATCACTCACTTTGATGCTTCAAGCTACCGTGCTCAATTTGCAGGCACTGTGGAAGGCTTTGATGCCAGTCAGTTTATGGCGGCTAAAGAAGCTCGTCGCTATGATGTGTTTATTCATTATGGAGTGGCCGCTGCCAGTATGGCCCTAAAACAAGCCGGCTTCATTGAAGAAGTCTCTGCAGAGATGGCTCCTGTACAAAACGTTGACTCTGATCGCTTCGGGGTTATCATTGGTGCCGGAATTGGCGGTCTACAAACGTTAGAAGACAACCGCGATGCCTTAGCCAATCAAGGGACACGCCGTGTCTCTCCTTTTGCGCTACCAGGCTCAATTATTAATATGACAGCCGGTATGGTGGCCATCAAGCATAACTTACGCGGTCCCAACTTAGCGACTGCAACAGCATGTACTTCTGCGGCTCACGCCATTGGACTAGCGGCTCGCTTAATCGCGTATGGCGACTGTGATGTCATGTTAGCGGGTGGTAGTGAAAAAGGCTCTAGCCCTCTAGGTATGGCCGGATTTGCCGCTATGGGCGCCTTATCTACTCGTAATGACGACCCTACTCGTGCCAGCCGCCCTTTTGATAAAGACCGTGATGGTTTCGTGCTTGGCGATGGCTCGGGGGTATTGGTACTAGAAAGCCTAGCCCACGCTAAGGCACGAGGCGCGACTATCTTAGCCGAGTTGGCAGGCTTTGGTATGAGTGACGATGCTCACCATATTACGGCGCCACCAACCAATGGTGAAGGCGCAGCCAGAGCGATGGTTATGGCCATTAAAGACGCAGGGATTGACCCTTGTGAAATTGGCTATATCAACGCCCATGGTACGAGTACTCCGGCTGGAGATGTGGCAGAGTCCAAAGCTATTGAAGGTATCTTTGAAGACTGTAAAGACAGCCTATTAGTGAGCTCTACCAAATCAATGACGGGACATCTTTTAGGAGCTGCAGGGGCAATCGAAGCCATCTTTAGTATTCAGGCTTTACTAGATCAGACCGTTCCGCCCACCATCAACTTAGACAATGTAGATGAGAACTGTCACCTAGATTATGTGGCCAATGAAGCCCGCTCAGTGAGCAATCTTAACTACTCTATGTCCAATAGCTTTGGCTTTGGCGGCACTAACGGCTCATTAATCTTCTCACGTTGGTCAGACTAACTCGGCTTACTGCATAACTACTATCATTTAACTTTTCAAACTCTGATGGAGACAAATTAATATGGCACAAGTTGCATTCTCACACCAATTTTCTCATCGCTGGAGCAATGCACCACAAGCGGTTAAAGACGCTTTGCTACAAGAGTTTGAAGACATCATGCTGCTGCTTGATGCAGACACCGATTTAGAAAGTTTCGAGTTTACGGTACCCGATTTGCATTCGCATATCGATGCCATTAATGCCGAAGTGGCTGCTGAAAAAGAGGCAGCCCGTCTTGAAGCGGAAAGATTGGAAGCTGAGCGCTTAGAGGCAGAAAGAGCTGAGTTTGAAGCACTAGAGGCTGAACGTCTGTTAAATGAAGAGCAACAAACTTTAGAGCAGCAGCAAGCCGAAGAACAACAGGCAGATAGTGAGCTAGTAGATAGCAGTATTGAGACTGATGTTGAAGAAGCTTCCACTACCGAATCTTCAGAAATCGAAACCTTAGAATCACAAGAAGAAGCTACCGAAGTGGAAGCGGCTGACACTGATACAGAGACCTTAGAATCACAACCTACTGCTGTGACCAGTACTGAGACAGCTGAAACAGATATCTCGGCCCCAGCGTCATTTGCTTTCGATAATACCGCACCACAGGCTGAGCTTGATGCGGACTTTATTAAAGAGCTTGAAAACCGAATCGACGACTATCTTAGCGAGCAATTGGCCAATATGTCAGAAGACTTAAAGTCTTGGTTACGTGAGCAAATGGTCAACCGCCTAAACAACAAGTAGTCCGTAATCTCGCCATGAGTAGCAAATATATAAGCTATTAGATAGTTAAAAGCTACTCATGCAACACTTTATAAATGGTATTGGCCATCACTTTACCAATACCCTTTACCCCTTCAAGCTCTTGCTGCGAAGCACCTAACAGCTGCTGCAAGCCCCCAAAATGGTTTAATAAATCACGACGACGCTTCTCCCCTAGCCCAGGAATGGCCTCTAATACCGAAGAGGAGCGGCGTTTATCACGCTTCTTACGGTGGGCAGTAATGGCAAAGCGGTGCGCCTCATCACGGATATTCATGATTAAATGCAGCGCTTTGGAGTCCATGGGCAGATCTAAAGGCTCATTATCAATAAAGTGCAATACCTCAAGCCCAGCTTTACGCCCCTCCCCTTTTGCGACCCCAATCAGTAAGGTTTCATTTAAGATACCCAGCTCGGTTAGCACGTTTTCGGCCATATTTAACTGACCCTTACCGCCATCAATTAACAAGATATCTGGCAAGGGATGCTTCTTATAGCGACGGGTTAACGCCTGAGCCATGGCCGCATAATCATCACCGTCTTGTACGCCGTGAATGGCATATTGGCGATAATCTCGCTTACGGGCACCACCCTGGTCAAATACCACACAACTGGCAATGGTCGCCTCACCCATGGTATGCGAGATATCAAAACACTCAATTTTATCGATATTGGTCTGGGTAACCGGCTCAAGCACTTCTTTTAGCGCCCCAAAGCGTGCGTGCAGCTCTAGATAATCACCAAGCTTAGTCTTCAGGGCATTATTGGCATTTAATTTCGCCAAATCGAGCCACTCAGCCCGATGCTCACGCACATTGGTCTTAATGACTGTCTTACTCTCAAAGTGAGTGCTTAACGCTTCTTGTAGTGCCTGTTGGTCAGGTAACTCATGGCTAATGATAATCTCTGGCGGTAAGTCATCAGTGACCTGGAAATAAAAGGAGGTAATAAAGGCCGACAAATTATTGCTGATAGGTTCACTGCTATCGACATCTGGGAAATAGTTTTTACCACCCAATACTCGCCCGCCACGTACGGTCAACACATTCACACAGGTCATCCCTACCTGACTGGCAATGGAGATAACATCGGCCTCGCCCTGAACGGTATAAACCGCTTGGCGTGACTGTACTTCACGCAGCATAGACAGCTGGTCACGATAAAAAGCCGCTTTTTCAAAGGCCAAGTCTTCAGCCGCCGCTTCCATCTTATCGATTAAAGCGGAGTGAATATCACTTGAGTCGCCTTTCAAAAAGCGAATGGTATTTTGCACATCTTCTGCGTACTCTTCAGGCGACACCAAGCCTACACAGGGCGCTCGGCAACGCTTAATTTGATATTCCAGACACGGGCGCTTACGTTGACGAAAGAAGGTGTTGGTGCACTGACGCATCTGAAACATCTTCTGCATCAAAGTTAAAGTCTCTTTAGCCACATGCGCCGAAGGAAAAGGTCCAAAGAATTTGCCTTTTTGATGTTTGGCTTTACCGCGTCCATACGCCAATCTCGGATAAGGCTGATCGGCTGAAATGAAGACATACAAATACGACTTATCATCACGTAGCAAGACGTTATAAGGCGGACGATGTTCTTTAATCAGGTTTTGTTCTAGCAGAAGAGCTTCAGTCTCACTTCGGGTAATAATGGTCTCAATATTATGAATACGAGAAACCAACGCCCGAGTTTTTGGGTGATCAATAGTCTTAGCAAAATAGCTGTTGACCCGATTCTTTAGTGATTTTGCTTTACCCACATACAAGATATCCCCATTTTTACCCAGCATTTTATACACGCCAGGCAAATTGGGCATACGCTTAATGAGATGCTTTAGACGCGCTTGTTTATCATCAGTCGTCACTGATGCAGACTTATTTACCATGGTTTACCAAATAAAAAAATATAGGACTATATCTTTATTAATGGGGCGACATAGCCACTATTACAAGCACGGTTGTTGCCGCTTTTGTAGGCTGCCTAAACAGCAACTGACACTAGATAACTGCCTTTGTAGCTTCCTCAACAGACGGCGGTAGATAGCGTACTTTTTCATCGCCACCCCCTTTTAGACTATAGAGCATAACAACCCCGCCAATAATCGCCGCTATCCCAAAAACAATCAGGGCTATTGCTAGTATTTTTCTCATCATTTATCCCATTTTTACAATTATGATTTCCGCGTATTGTACACGGTCACTATCCAATCAAAAACCATACCAATCAAAACCATGGTTTAACACACGGTTGTATTCAAAAAGCTAAAACGTATTCAGAAAACTTAAAAAAATTAGACATAAAAAAAGCTGGCATACAGCCAGCTTCTTAATCTAAATATCATCGTTCTGTTATTAGACTTCTAGTGTCTAAAGCTTGGCATTAACGCTGGAATACCTGGCAACATACCTACCATCGCCATAACCACGGTTAATAGCACAAACATGAAGGCTGGAATAATCCAGCGGCTCATTTTGGTTAACGCCGCACTACGCTCTTTTGAACCAATCAGACCTAAGTTATCTAACAACATAGTCAACGACCAACCAAAGGCTGGGTTAACCAAAGCTGAGGCGAATACTACGATGGCAGCTGATTGTGTAGTTTTACCTTCACGAGTCATTTCCATACCGGCTTCAAGTAGCGGAATAAATACCCCCACGATTAGCGCCACACACATCACAGGCTCCCAAATGGCTAAGTCCATAGGATAGCCCCATACTGCAGCAATCACACATAGTAGCGCAGTTATCACCGCACCTGCTGGGATAGGACGCTTGGCAATAGCGGCAGGAACGATATAAGTACCCCACGACGAGGTAAAGTTGGCACCGCCCAAGACTGAGCCCACTACCTGGCGTACCGAAGCACTGGCCATAGTATCGTCAATATCCATAATCACTTTATCAGTGCGTTTTGGATAACTGATTCTTTGGAAAACCTGATGCCCTAAGAAGTCAGGCGACCACATAGCCACAGCCAATACTGCAAATGGCAGTACGACCATAAAGCTTTCTAAATTCGGCAGACCTAACATCCAACCCGTGTCTTCACCCCACCAATACATAGGACTCATGTGTGGCAAGCCTGGCCCAGTCTCGAACGCAAAAGGTGCGCCTAGTAAAAAAGCAACACCGCCGCCCAATAAGCAGCTTAAAGGAACCGCAAGCCAACGCTTATTATAGTTCTCAAGCACAGCGTATAAGATAATGGTAGTTAAGATCACCACAAAGGCAATGTGTGGCATATTGATATCTTGTGACCAGCTTAATAGCTTGCCGACTTGCGAGGTAGTTCCAATAAAGCCCAGGTAGAGCAGTAGACCGCCACAGACCCCCTTACTGGTCAGCTCTGCCAGCAAACTCCCCCCTTTACTAATGGCCAATAACATTCCAAACAAACCAATTAGTAGACCAAAAGCCATAGGGTGGCCACCGGCTAAAACCACAATCGGAATAAGTGGAATCAAGGGACCATGAGTACCTGCTAAGTTAGCTGTTGGCAGTAAGAAGCCGGAGAATAGCATAACGAAGAAAGCAACAATCAACAGCTCATAGCGTACGTTCTCTAAAATAAACGCATCATCTAACCCTAAAGCACCAGCGAAAGTCGCAGCAATAGCCCCGACCATAACGACCTTACCAATGGTGGCCGCTAAAGCTGGGATAGTGTCTTCATATTCAAAACGGTAATCACGGAAAGGGAGGTTTGGTTTCCAGCGCTTAGGTTGCATGATTTGCAGTTCATGATTTAGATAGTCATCACGACTGGCAAAACTAGAGCTTGGCTTGTGCAGCTGCTCATAGGTTCCTGATAAAGCAATATCTTGCTCTTGGGAAGCCCCCCCAGAATTTGGCAATGAGTCATTACTCATAGTATCTCCTTATACAATAAATCTTCCCTGGCTAAAGGACTGATTAATAAAACTACAGGGCAGCAGTAAGTGTGGTTAAGTATTGTAGTCTAACTAGAAAAATAATACGAGCACATTTTCAGGCTAACTCACTGATTTCTTTAAATATAGTTTATTATAGAAAGCGAAAAGCCCCCAATCCTTGCGGATTGAGGGCTTTTCCTGATAACGGTTGAGTTACCAGCTCTTTTTGGTATACAACTAATTAATACTTTTGCCTAGTATTAGGCTAAGCTTAGATGTCTGGTGCAGTTTTTATTTATCTGCTGCTTCTGGAACGCCCGCGTCAGTTTTGCTCTGAACACCTTCACGGCGTAAAGATAACTTTTCACGAATACGTGCAGATTTACCAGAACGCTCACGTAAGTAGTATAGTTTCGCACGACGTACGGCACCACGACGTTTCACTTCGATGCTATGAATAATTGGTGAATGTAACTGAAAAGCACGCTCAACACCGATACCGCTTGAAATTTTACGAACGGTAAATGCAGAGTTAAGACCACGGTTACGCTTAGCGATTACAACGCCTTCAAAAGCCTGTAAACGCTCACGCTCGCCTTCACGTACTTTAACTTGAACTACTACAGTATCACCAGCAGAGAAGTTAGGACGCTCAAGTAGTTGTGAATTTTCAACTGCTTGTACTAATGGATGTACATTACTCATGAGATTGCTCCTCACATGGGACGGCATAGGCTATAAGTCGCATACCACCCGTTTATAATAATAACCCCTTGCACTCAATAAAGAGCTTAAAGGAGAAACAGGAATAAGAAATCGGTTTTGACTGCTATCGATATTGAACCAATAGCACTAATGGTCTTAAGGTGACTTTTGGCCACTGCAATAAAGAACATTAGTTTGAATCTGATATCAATAAAATAATAAAGTTAACGATCAATAAAGCGCTGTCAGGTCTATCCCCTGTCTACTTTATTTCGTCTTTAACTTTTTTGAGCAAGCGGGCCTGCTCTGCGTTTGGGGTAAATTTTTGCCACAAGTCAGGACGTCTTTGTTGAGTACGCTTAACTTGTTGCACAAAACGCCACTTTGCGATATTGGCATGGTGACCAGAAAGTAGGACTTCTGGCACAGCCAAACCTTCAAATTCATGAGGCTTGGTGTAGTGTGGACAATCTAGCAAGCCTTCAACAAAGGAGTCTTGCTCAGCGGATTGTGCGTCACCCATCACATCGGGCAATCTACGAATCACACTGTCCATCAATACCATCGCGGGTAGCTCACCGCCGGTCAATACAAAATCTCCTATTGAGATCTCCATATCAACGTAACGCTGCAATAGTCGCTCATCAATGCCTTCATAACGACCACATAGCAAGATCATCGCGTCATATTGACGTAATGCCACTACCGCTGTTTCATTTAAACTGTCGCCTTGCGGAGACATATAAATCACTGGGCAATGTGCTGCATCTGTGGCACAGCCATATTGACTGGCTTGCGACTTGGCATATTCAATGGCTTTGGCCAAAGGTTCTGCCATCATCACCATACCGGGACCACCACCAAAGGGGCGCTCATCTATACGGCGATAATTATCTGTCGTAAAATCACGAGGATTTATGCACTCGATAGTAACTTGTTTATTTTGAACGGCTCTACCAGTAATGCCAAACTCGCTAATAGCGGTAAACATCTCAGGCAGAATGGTGATGACTGCAAAATACATTAGGTCACCTCCCAATTAACGCCAAAATAATGACAGTTGATTTAAAATAAAAACGCTAACCTTAATTCCTAACTGCAAAGCTTAAGGTGTCTCAAGCTAAAAGTCGGTAATTAAAAGTCACGCTCCCAATCTACAATCATCTGTCCAGCAGCCAAATCGACCACATCGACAGTTTGCTTGTGCCAAGGAATCATACGTGGCTCATCATCGATACTGTCTTTACTAGGCACTACCTTCATGATCGGGTGTGCACCGGTTTCAAACAGCTCTTTGATTGTACCAAGACATTCCTGCTGCTTATTAATAACACTTAAGCCAACCAAATCAGACCAGTAGTACTCGTCTTCTTCAGTCTCAGGTAAGCTGTCTTTGTCAATCCAAATACTAACGCCATTCATAGTTTCAGCAACGTTACGATCAGGCACTTGCTCAAATTGAGCCACAATACCAGACCCTTGCTTACGCCAGTCTGTAACGGTCAGTGGTTTAAACCCTGTCGCCGTCTTCATCCACCAAGGGGAGTAACTAAAGATAGCTTCTCGTTCCTCAGTTTCGCTAAAAACCCATAACCAGCCTTTAATGCCGTATGGTTTTTTTAGCTGTCCTATTTTCATAAGACTGTCAGCGTTTGGTGTTGTCATAAGACTTGCTCAGCCACAATTAATAAAAAAACAATTACTCAAAACTGCAGTGTAATGAGATACTATCCCATTGCAAAACAAATTATGTCTTAAGCAGTTACTTCTTCAGTTGCAGGCTTATAACCTTTAGCTAATGCTTTAACGCGCTCTGAAGGCTGTGCACCTTTTGCGATCCAAGCATTATAAGCATCCATATCTAGACGAAGTTCAGTTTCCTGACCTTGCGCTAGTGGGTTATAAAAGCCTAGATTTTCGATGTAACGGCCATCGCGTGAACGACGCTGATCTGCTACAACAACTTGATAGAATGGGCGTTTTTTGGCACCGCCCCGTGCTAAACGAATAACAACCATTTGAGTTCTCTCTTCCGTAGGTATACCAAAAAGGGCATAATTATATCAGAATACTAATGACTTGGAAACCTTTTACTTAATTAAAACTGTAACCCTCATTAAATTATAAGCGATGTCCCCATGAACAAAGCCTCTTCACGTTCTTTCTTCTCCCGGTTTGGTTTAAAACCGTACTCAAACACTTGGCAGACGACGCTTGCCGTGATGCTGATGGTCATGGTTAGTGTCGTGGTATCGATCTGGTTTTTTTGGCGAAGTTTGTACTTGCCTGAGTTAAAAAACCATGCTCGTTACCTGACCACAGAGCTTAAGTTAGTCACAGCAACTCGAGAGCACTGGATGGAGAACGAAGAGGTTAGACAGTGGGTTCTTGCTAATAATCACATTGAGGTCGTAGAAGACCCTAGCCAGTTTCCTGATGTTTCAGATAAAGCTGTGGTTGGCTTCTTCACTGATGTTATTCAGCAAGAAATCAGCCAACAGCTCGGCCGTGAAAGTGTGGTCTACTTTAAGTTTAAACCGACACCACAACTCTGGGTTCAGGATACAGCATCCCCAGAGTTTTGGATACGTGAACCTGTTATATTTTATGCACAATATAGCCCAAGTTCACTGGTTTTCTTCTTATTGGGTATTCCCCTATTCACCCTACTAACTATACTACTGTTGGTGCGACAGTTAAACCGTCCTTTACGTAAGCTACAACAAGCGGCTACAAACTATATCCGTCTGGGCACGGCCACTACTCTACCTACTAACTCGGGTAGTGCTGAAATTCGCCGTGTGAACATGGCTTTCAATCGCTTGTTTAGTACACTCAGCCAAGCCCAAAAAGAGCGCACCATTATGCTTGCTGGTATTTCTCATGACTTGCGCACTCCTCTAACCCGTATGCGCTTAACCGCAGAAATGTTGCCCGATGAGTTCTTCCGTGAAGGGCTTATTTATGACATCGAAGATATGGATGCCATTTTGGAGCAGTTTATCTCATTCATGAAAGATGGCTCAGATGAAGCGGTTAGCTTGACTAACTTAGACAATATATTCCGTGAAGTCATGGTGCAGTTTGCCCCCTTAGAGTTCATCTATCAAACCGATGGGCTACGAGAAGTTGCAGTCCGCCCTTTGTCCATTAAACGGCTGATTGTAAACCTAATTGTTAACGCTCAGCGTTACGGCAAGCCCCCTATTTATCTAACAGCAACCATCACGCCAACGTTTAACTCACAAGAAGTTGATCCTGATGATGAAACTTCAGTGTCTACACCTGGCATGGTGCGTAAGGCCAAAGAGCAATTGATTATCTGTGTCCGTGACTGCGGACCTGGGGTAGCCAATGACCACTTAGAACGCATTATGCAGCCTTTTGAGCGCGGAGAATCTGCTCGCACCACCCAAGGTAGTGGGCTAGGCTTAGCCATCGTACAGCGCATTACTGGGCTACACCATGGTACGGTTGAAGCCATCAACCACCCTGAAGGTGGGCTGCAAGTCTGTGTACGTATCCCCTTAGTGTCACAATCTCATCCTGGTAAAGACAAAGAAGATAAACAAGAGGACGATACAGAGAACAAATCTAATAAAGCACAGGATTAACTTTAAGCTTTTAAATAGAGCCTTAAACCAGTAGCCAATTACTCTCAAGAGCTAATGCCAAAAAAAACCAAGGCCATGGCCTTGGTTTTTTTTATTGTAGACTCAGCATGTATTCTCACTATCTACTAGTCATCGCTTTCGATCAATTTGCGAGCGCCTTTTTCTTGAGTTAATTGATCGGCTGAAATGGTTTGAGTCAAAGGCTTAATCGGCCAACGCATGGTGAAGCGAGCACCGCCTAGCTTTGGACTTTCATCAACTGACATTTTTCCGTTAAACCAGAAAGCAATCCTTGAAACAATAGACAATCCTAGCCCATAACCCCCTGAAGCACGAGTACGGCTATTATCAAGACGCGCAAAGGGCACGAATACCTTATCTCTATCTTCTTCAGGGATACCCTGACCATCATCTTCTACACTGACGTAAGCCTCACCTTTTCGCACTCCGGCACTGATGATAATTTTTGAGTCAGCATAACGTAGGGCGTTACCGGCCAAGTTCTGTACCACGCGGTGTAGATAACGTCTATCCGCCACGGCCGTTACTTTCGATGAAGGTGAAATACCAACCACTTTAATTGGCTTACCTAAAGCATTGGTCTCACGCACAATTTGATCGACCAACTCTTTTAAACTCACTGGCTCAAGATCTAGTTTGGGTGAGCCCTCTTCTAACTTAGCGTAAGTTAAAATCTCATCAATCAGACCATTTAATGACTCAATATCTTCATCAATATAATCTCGCTGCATCTCTCGGGATTCTTGATCATCTGTGTCTGCCAGCATATCAACCGCAAAACGAATACGAGCCACCGGTGTACGCAGCTCATGCGATACTGCACGGGTCAACTCACGCTGCGATTCAATAAGACGCTTAATGTGCTCGGTCATGGCGTTAAAAGTCGCTGCCAAACGGGCAATTTCATCTTGACCCACAACCTGTACTCGGGTGTCTAGATTACCATCACCTACTTCATTTACGCCCGATTGAATCAGTTGCAGCTTACGCTCTAATGGGAAAATCAAAGCATAAACTCCCAAGCTGATTAGGAACATACTAATCAGCACCACACTGATAATCAGGTTGAAAGGGAACCATTTAAACAGACCAACAGGTCCAATGACCACCGCCATATTTTCTAATTCAGAAGGGGCAATAATCTTAATTGAGGAGTCATCAGAGCGGGTACTGTCTCGAAACAGCATGACCACTTCATTACGGTCTAAACGACGAAGTTGATCATCATCTAGCTCTAAATCAACGATTTTCTCAATACTCAGCGGGAAAGCAAACTGCTTAGAAATATCATCAAGACGCTGTCTTTTTGAAGACAAATCCTTGTAGTAGGACAAGTCATTCAGCAGTAACACCGCCATGGCTCGAACCTGCTGCTCAGTAACTTTGCTAATGCGTACCGTTATAACGTTATCTTCTCCCTCAATCGGGTGAAAGATATCCGCATAAGCTGGCTGCGCGACATAACGAACAACGGTTTTATTTTCTTCTAATCGCTTTAGCTCACTGGCTTTAAAATCAATTTTTTCTTCGGGCTGAATGCTAAAACTATTACCAAATAACTGACTGATATCATTTAGCCAGTATTCACGCTGAGTTTCTGAGGATTGTTGTTGCAGCCCAGAACTCACTAAGTACAGAGCGCCCGTAGCCACGTTTTCACGATAAGCTTGAACGCGCTCTTTATTAATCGTGTCTACCAGTAATTGGGCAAAAAGTGCCACAAACAGACAGATCAAGAGCAGTCCTGCATATATGCGCAGAAAAATACTGTGTTTTAAAGAAGAAAAAATTGGCATACGAAGTCTATTAAAATAATTTTGCCCTAGTTTACCTTAAATTGGATTTTTAGCCTACAAATGCAACTTCTGAGCTAGGGATTGATTATACACCCTAATCAATTCTGTATATTCTTATGTTTTGTTGCTTTAGAAAAATATTTGTAAAAATAATAGCATGCAATGTAGTTGAAGGGGCAAAAACTAAATAAGAAAAAAGGCCAGCTAAATGCTGACCTCTTTTATGAGTAACTTATCACCGGTCGCCGTAAAACCACCCACTTCAGGGGGTGGATATAAGGCGACACACACTGTCGTAAGAAGTCGTTA
>ERZ808051.1400-NODE-1400-length-16258-cov-4.724492_pt1 | contig 16258 bp, 16 predicted proteins | sample MGYA00380199_ERZ808051 | MGnify/ENA primary metagenome ERZ808051 (study PRJEB31490, sample SAMN06133391) | mouse gut metagenome | isolation source: J11 | host: mice | place: China: Chengdu | collected 2015-05 ...
GAGTCCTGATGAAAATGAATTCCGTTACGGATATTGATTTTATCCGGAAGGTGGCGGAGGCGTCCAGGGCCGGCGTGAAGATCGACCTGATCGTGCGGGGAATCTGCTGTGTGCTGCCGGGCATTCCGGGAGAAACGGAGAACCTCACCGTGACCAGCATCGTAGGCCGCTACCTGGAGCACCCCAGAGTATTTGTCTTTGGATCCGGGGATGAGAAGAAGGTGTACATCGGCTCTGCGGACATGATGACCCGGAACACGGAAAAGCGTGTGGAGGTGGCCTGCCCGATCTACGACCCGGCCATCAAAAAACAGCTTGTGCGGTATCTGGCGATTATGCTTGCGGACAATGTAAAAGCAAGGGTCATGACCAGCGACGGAACGTACCAGAAAAAGAAGGGCGGGGAGCGGAAAATCTGCGCCCAGGAGATTTTCATGAAGGAAGCGCTCCACGCGAAACGGCCGGAACGGATTGAGGAAAGGAAGTCCCTTTTGTCCAGGCTGCGTGATGCTGTGCCCGTAGTTCAGATCAAAAAGAGAAAATAGCAGATAAAACAAGTATAGGAGGAAAACAGATGAAACCAATCAAGATCAGTGCATTTGGAACAGTAAAAGACGGGAAGGAAGCAAAGCTGTACACTCTGACGAATGATGCCGGGATGTCGGCGGAATTTACGGATTACGGCGCTTCGCTGGTGAGGCTGTTTGTGCCGGATCGGGAAGGGCGGCTTCGGGACGTGGTATTGGGTTATGAAAACGCAGCCGGATATGAGGCAGGCACAGAATCCATCGGCGCGCCGGTGGGCCGTAACGCGAACCGGATCGGAGGGGCTTCCTTTGAACTAAACGGCGTGACCGTTTCCCTGACTGCCAATCAGAACAGCAACAATCTGCACAGCGGACCGGACGTCTATAACAAGCGTTTCTGGGAAGCAGAGGAGATCGCGGATGATCATTTGACCTTCCTGCTGCACAGTCCGGACGGGGATCAGGGATTTCCCGGGGCGCTGGATATGAAGATCACATGTACCCTGACAGAGGAGAATGAGCTCCGGTTTACATACGATGCGGTTCCGGATGCGGATACGGTCATCAACATGACAAACCACAGCTATTTTAATCTGAATGGACATGACAGCGGAAATATCCTTTCTCATGAGGTGACCCTGGATGCGGATGTATTTACTCTTACAGACGCGGATTCCATCCCTACGGGAGAGTTCATGGATGTGGCAGGCACGCCCATGGATTTTAGGAACGGGCGTGTGATCGGTGACGAGATCGACTCTGACTTTGAAGCAATCCGTCTGGGAAGGGGCTATGACCACAACTGGGTATTGAAAAATGGCGGAAAGTTTGGTAAAGTAGCGGAGGCGGCCGCGCATGAAAGCGGTATCGTCATGGACGTGTATACAGACCTGCCAGGCATTCAGGTGTATACAAGCAATTTCCTGGATCAGGAAACCGGAAAAGACGGGGCGGTGTATCCGTACCGTGCTGCGGTCTGCTTTGAGACCCAGTATTTTCCGGACGCTGTCCATCATGAGAATTTTCCAAGCTCTGTCTGCAGGGCAGGGCATGCTTATCACACGGTGACGGCGTACCGTTTCCGCAGGGAAGGATAATTCCAGGGAATCGGCGCAGTCCGGAGATTCCGGTGTTCCATGCGGCTGGCGCAATACTTACGGCGGATTTCATCGGCGTGAATAGATCAGAATTGATTATAATAAGGAACGGGTAGTATAAATCTATGGGGAAAGCAGTATATATAGCAGAGAAACCAAGTGTTGCGCAGGAATTTGCCAAGGCTTTAAAATTGAACGTACGGCGCGGTGACGGCTATCTGGAGGCGGAGAACGCCATCGTGACCTGGTGCGTCGGGCATCTGGTGACGATGAGCTATCCGGACAAATATGACCCTGCATTGAAAAGGTGGAGTCTGGATACTCTGCCTTTTCTGCCGGAGGAGTTCCGGTATGAGGTGATCCCGGCTGTGGAAAAGCAGTTTCGGACCGTCAGCGGGATTTTGAACCGGGAGGATGTGGAGCGAATCTATGTGTGCACTGACTCCGGACGGGAAGGGGAATACATCTATCGGCTGGTGGAGCAGGAAGCCCATGTGCAGGGAAAGGAGCGCAGGCGGGTATGGATTGATTCCCAGACCGAGGAGGAGATCCTGCGGGGGATCCGGGAGGCAAAGGAGCTGTCGGAATACGACAACTTAAGTGCCTCCGCCTACCTGCGCGCAAAAGAGGATTATCTGATGGGGATTAACTTTTCCCGTCTGCTGACCCTAAAATACGGGGACAGCGTTTCCAATTATCTCCGAGCGAAGGATCGACCGGCGATTTCCGTGGGCCGGGTGATGACCTGCGTGCTGGGGATGGTGGTGCGCAGGGAGCGGGAGATCCGGGATTTTGTGAAAACGCCCTTCTACCGTGTACTGAGTACGATCCAGGTCAGCGGCCAGACCTTTGAAGGGGAATGGAAGGCCGTCCAGGGCTCCCGGTGGTTTGAGTCCTTTGACCTGTATAAGGAAAATGGATTCAAGACCCGGGAAAAGGCGGAGGAGCTGATCGCGTACCTGACGGACGGGCAGGGGGCCGCAGAAACTTACGCAGGCCAGGAATTGCCGAAAGATCAGGCTGCGCCGGGGAAGAGCGGCGGGGCTTCGGCAGGCGCGCGGCACACGCTCACCTGCCAGGTGGCTTCCATCGAAAAGAAAAAGGAGAAGAAAAATCCGCCTCTCCTCTACAATCTGGCAGAGCTGCAGAATGACTGCTCCAAGCGGTTTAAGATCAGTCCCGATGAGACGCTGCGGATCGTGCAGGAGCTGTATGAGAAAAAGCTGGTTACCTATCCCCGTACCGATGCCCGTGTGCTGTCCACAGCGGCAGCAAAGGAGATCAGCCGCAATCTGAACGGGCTTTCCAAATACCAGATGGCAACGCCCTATCTACAGGATATACTGCAGTTCGGAAGCCATAAGAACCTGGCAAAGACCCGGTATGTGAATGACAAGCAGATCACGGATCATTATGCCATCGTACCCACCGGGCAGGGACTGCAGAGCCTGGGCTCTGTCTCGGACATGTCCCGGAAGATCTACGACTGCATCGTACGCCGCTTTCTGAGCATTTTCTATCCGCCGGCAGTGTATCAGAAGGTATCCATCGTAACAAAGATCAAAGAGGAAAGCTTTTTTTCCAGCTTCAAGGTACTGGCGGAGGAGGGCTATCTCAAAGTGTCAGGCATTCCCCAGGCGAAAAAAACGGCAAAAGAGGACGGGGGAGCAGAGGGAGACGGGGGCGAGAAGCAGAACGTGGACCGGGATCTGTTCCAGGCGGTCCAGGGGATCCGGAAAGGGGCCGTGCTCCCGGTAGAACGGCTGGAGATCAGAGAGGGGGAGACTACGCCGCCGAAGCGGTATAACTCCGGCTCCATGATCCTGGCCATGGAGAACGCGGGACAGCTCATTGAGGATGAAGAGCTCCGGGCCCAGATCAAGGGCAGCGGGATCGGGACCAGCGCCACCCGGGCGGAGATCTTGAAAAAGCTGATGAATATTCAGTATCTGGCGCTAAATAAAAAGACCCAGATCATTACCCCCACTCTGCAGGGAGAGATGATCTATGATGTGGTGGATCATTCCATCCGGCCTCTCTTGAACCCGGAGCTGACGGCAAGCTGGGAAAAGGGGCTGTCCTATGTGGCGGAGGGAGAGATCACGCCGGAGGAATACATGCAGAAGCTGAGCCAGTTTATCGTCAGAAGAACGGATGCGGTGAAGAACCTCCGCAACCAGTTCCAGCTCAGGGCCTGCTATGACCAGGCATCGCAATTTTACTAACCTGTACGGTTGCAATCCGAACTATCAGTTTTATGCAATTTATTGCAATAAAACTGATAGTTCGGATTAGCAACCTACGCATGAATGAGCAAAATGCGGCTGCATCAGCAGACGCGAGAGTGCAATAGCATGGATTTTGCGAATGAATGCGCAGGTTGGATGATCTTTAGATCATCCAACCGTACAGGTGGCAATTTTATAAACAATCATAAGGAGATCACTATGAAAGCATTAACCGTACAGGAACTTTACACTTTAGAGGAAACCATTGCGGCAACCCTGTTTGACGGGGTCACCTATCCGTGGGAGGTGCTCCCCAGGATCAGCGCGTTTATCCTGGAGCTTGGAGCCACGCTTTCACCGGAGGAGTATGAGAGACGGGGAGAGAATATCTGGATCGCCAGGTCGGCGAAGGTGGCGCCCACCGCATTTATCAACGGTCCGGCCATCATCGGAAAGGATGCGGAGGTCCGCCACTGCGCGTTTATTCGGGGAAATGCCATTGTGGGAGAAGGCGCGGTAGTAGGAAATTCTACAGAGCTGAAAAATGTGATTCTGTTCAATAAGGTGCAGGTTCCCCATTATAATTATGTGGGCGATTCCATTTTGGGCTATAAGGCTCATATGGGCGCAGGCTCCATTACCTCCAATGTAAAGTCGGATAAGAAGCTGGTGGTGGTGAAGGCTTTGGATGAAAGGATTGAGACCGGGATGAAAAAGTTCGGCGCCATGCTGGGAGACGAGGTGGAGGTAGGCTGCGGCAGCGTCCTCAATCCGGGAACCGTTATCGGGGCGCATACGAATATCTACCCGCTGTCCTCGGTCCGGGGATTTGTTCCCGGCGGCAGCATCTACAAGAAGCAGGGAGAGATTGTGGAAAAAGCAGAGGACTGATGGCTACTGACCCAGAGGAGGCAGACAGGGCGGCAGGACCTCTCGAAGAGCGGTTTGTGTGAGAGCAGTGGTCGTTTGAAAGAAGGCAGTTTATATAGAAAATACGGAGGGCAGAACATTGGGAGAGATACAAAGTATTGGATTTATCGGCGTGGGGATCATGGGAAAATCCATGGTGCGCAATTTGATGAAGGCAGGCTTTGACCTGCACATCTATGCAAGGACCAGATCCAAGGTGGAGGATGTGATCGGCGAGGGCGCGGTGTTTCACGAAAGCATTGCGGACTGTGTAAAAGACCGGGACGCGGTGATCACCATCGTGGGATTTCCGCAGGACGTGGAAGAGGTCTATTTTGATGAGGGAAATATCCTGGACCATGTAAAAGAGGGAGTTTATCTGATCGACATGACGACCACCAGCCCCCAGCTTGCGGAAAAGATCTATCAGGAGGGCGGCAAAAAGGGCTGTCATGTTCTGGACGCGCCGGTGACCGGGGGAGATACCGGGGCGAAAGCAGGGACCCTCTCCATTCTGGTGGGCGGTGATCAGGCAGACTTTGAAGCCTGCATGCCTCTTTTTGAGGCCATGGGGACCAACATCAACTATCAGGGAAAGGCGGGCTGCGGACAGCACTGCAAGCTGGCCAACCAGATCATGATCGCCGGAGCGCTCTCAGGCGTATGCGAGGCCATTGCCTATGCCAGGGAAAAAGGACTGGATTCGGACACGCTGCTGCGATCGGTATCCGCAGGCGCGGCGGGCAGCAGACAGTTGGACAGCCTGGGACCCAAGATCGTGAAGGAGGACTTTGCGCCGGGATTTTTTATGAAGCATTTTATCAAAGACATGCGGCTGGCCCTGATCGAGGCAAATATGAGCGGACTTTCACTTGACGTTTTAAGCACCGTGCTTGCAGGCTGTGAGGAATTGGAAGCGGAAGGCATGGGCGATCTGGGAACTCAGGCGCTGATCCGGTATTACGATCCTATTGAAATCGAAGATGAGGAGTCGGAAAATGCGGAAGAACTGTAAAATTCAGGCGGGCCGGCAGGCATGACTGTCCCCGCAGGGAGGGATATTTCCTCTGTGTACAGCGGGAAATCGCGGCAGATAGATAAAGAAGGCGGAAGAAATCATGTTAGAGATTCAGGAATTGAGTAAATCATACGGAAAGCATCTGGCTGTGGATAAGGTCAGCTTTTTCGTGCCGGACGGCCAGGTGGGGATCCTGCTTGGCCCCAACGGCGCCGGAAAATCCACGATCATCAAAAGTATTGCAGGGCTCCTGCGGTATCAGGGCAGGATCGGGATCCAGGGAATGTCTTCCAGGTCATTGGAGGCGAAGAAGATCTTCGGATATGTGCCGGAGATCCCGGCCATGTTTGACGCCCTGACGGTCCGGGAGCATGTGGAATATATCCGGAAGGCATATTCCAGTACCATTACGGACGAAGAGGTACAGACATTATTTGAGCGCTTTGAACTGGCCGACAAGCAGGATAAGCTGGGGAATGAACTGTCTAAGGGAATGATGCAGAAGGTCAGCATCTGCTGCGCCCTGGCCATCAAGCCCCGGGTGATCCTGCTGGACGAGCCCATGGTGGGGCTGGATCCCCAGGCCATCAAGGAACTGAAAAAGGTAGTGCTGGAGCTGCGGGACCAGGGAGTGACCGTGCTGATCAGCACCCATATGCTGGAGATGGTGGAGGAGCTGTGGGACGTCATGTTCGTGATGGATCAGAGCCATATCATCGGTTCCTATCGAAAAGAGGACGTCGGGGAAAAGGATCTGGACGACCTGTTCTTTGAGATGACGGGCGGTGAGAAGCGATGAGGGCATTGTTATATCTGACCTGGCGGTCTTTTGTCAATAACGTAAAGCGGGCGCTGAAAAAACCGATTACTTTGATCCTGATCATTTTACTCGGGGTTTACGCGGTCTATGTCCTGTTTATGGTGGGAAAGCTGGTGACGGAGCTGCGGTTTGATTCCGCGGACGGCCTGATCGCTCTGGTCTCCGTGTGGACGATCTACATTTTCCTGTCGGATTTTCTCGCTTATTCATCCAGAAAAGGAGTCATATTTCGGCAGGCGCATCCGCATTTTGTGTTTCCGGCCCCGATCAGCCCAAAGCTGATCCTGATCCACAGCGCCTGGATGAACTATCTGACCTCAGTGGTCGTCAGTCTGCTGTTCGTGCTGGCCGGGGTGACCGTATTCAGTGTGGAGCCCTGGAGGATGGCGCTGTTCTTCTTTGTGGGGTGCATCCTGGAGCTTTTGCTGGAAGTCAGCGTGATGGTATTCATGTATACAAATGAAACGCTGCCGGAACGGTTCATGAAAGGACTGAGTCTGGGGATCAAAATCTTTCTCGGAGCAATGACTTTGTTTCTTGTTCTGTATTTCCGCCGGGAGGGCTTCAGCCTGGCGACGGTTTCCGCCTTCTTTGACTGGCCGGGACTGCAGATGATCCCCGTAGTGGGCTGGAATATTGCGGCTTACCGGCTGATCCTGACAGGCCCTACGAACCTGAATATGGTCTGTACGGCCCTGTATGCCTGTACGGTGGTAGCCGCGTTTCTGACGGCAAAGCATATGCGCTGCGAAGGAGCCTATTATGAAGACGCGGCGAAATTTGCGGATGATTACGCGGAGATGAAGCGGAAGCAAAACAGCGGTGAGATGGTCACCGGCATCGGTGAGAAGAAACGGAAGTTCCGCCGGATCTCGGGGGATTACCGGGCAAGCGGAGCGAAGGCGGTCTTTTACCGGCAGCTTCTGGAATACAAAAAGGAACGGTGGTTTATTTTTACCAAGGCTACTGTCATCAACCTGGTAGCCTCCGCGGTCATGGCGTTCGCCCTCAGGCAGAACGTTGGACGGACAGAGGTTCCCCAGCTTTTTCTGCTGGGAATGACGGCTTACATGACACTGGTATTTTCGGGAATCACGGGAAAATGGGAAACGGAGCTGAAAAGCCCCTATCTGTTCCTGATCCCGGATACGCCTTTTAAAAAGCTCTGGTACGCGACACTGATGGAGCATGTAAAAGCATTTGTGGACGGGATCGTGCTCTGCGTCCCCATGGGGGCGGTGTGGGGCGTATCTCCGGGGCTGATCCTGATGACGATCCTGATCTATACGGTGCTGCAGGCAAATAAGATGTATACCAGGGTGGTTGCCCAGTGCCTGGTCGGGGATTTCCTGGGAAAGACCGGGCAGGATATCATCCGGATGCTCCTCCAGATGTTTATCATCGGGATCGGGGGGATGGCTGCGGTTGCGGCGGGGATACTGATCCACGTCAATTTGGTCTTTCCAATCATCCTGTTTTATAGTATCATAGTAACTGCGGTGATGGGGGCGCTGGCGTCTGTCCGGTTTGATACCATGGAACAGATGAACTGACAGATTGGAAAATGATGGAACAGGAATTGCCCGCATGGAAAATCTGCTTCGCAGATGGCGGGCAAGATGGCAATCACTTGCCGCACAAGTGGTTACATAAAAGGAGGTATTCAAAATGTTAAATGAAAATTTTGTAACAATGGAGATCGGCAAGGCTAAGAACATTGCTTTGGTGGCACACGATGGTAAGAAGCAGGAGCTGGTGGACTGGTGCGATAAGAATAAAGAGATCCTGAAAGGGCATTTCCTCTGCGGCACCGGGACGACGGCAAAGCTGATCGCGGAAAAGACGGGGCTGCCGGTAAAGGGCTATTGCAGCGGTCCGCTGGGCGGCGACCAGCAGATCGGCGCGAAGATCGTGGAGGGGAAGATTGATTTTATGATCTTTTTGTGGGATCCGCTGGAAGCACAGCCTCATGATCCGGATGTAAAGGCGCTGCTGCGTATTGCGGTGGTGTATGATATCCCGATCGCAAACAATCTGGCGACAGCGGACTTTATGCTGAGCTCGAAGTACATGAGCGAGCCGTACAGCCGGAAGATCGAGAATTTCAACAAGACCATTCAAGACCGGGTTGAAAGGATGAAATAGAGATATTCGAGGGAAACAGTATGGGTTGACACGGAGGAAACTTTGAACACATTGTAATTCTAAGAAATAGCGTATTTACAGCGTTTGTTCAATGTTAAAGATTGTGTAAAATGCTGTTAGATTGCATAGATAATACACACATAATACACAAATTTGAATAGCAAAAAGGCTATACCAGGAAAGCATTTTTTGATTCCGGTATAGCCTTTTTTTATTTGATTTTCTGAATTTCACGATGCAGATCTTCGATGCTCCTATGGGTATATATTTTTTCTGTAATGTCCTCTACCGCATGACCAACAATTAGTTTTAAGATATATTCGTTTACACCTGCAGTTTTTGCCAGAGTAATGAAAGAGTGCCGGGTATCGTGCGGCTTATGCGTCATGTTCAATCGTTTCATTATTTTGCTGAACCTTCTGGAGTACCTTCCATAATTCAAAAGTGCACTCTGTCCGCTTTCATCATTAAAAAGGTAATTGCTGTTCATTTTTCCGGCCCGGTCATAGTTTTGCTGTACAAGCTCCCTGATCCGTGGATGAATGGGAACAATCCTGTTCTTTCCTGCATCGGTTTTCAGACCGCCAGTGATTGTCCACAAATCCAGATCAATATCATCTATTTGAAGTATGGATAATTCCTGGGGTCGGAATCCTGTGTATATCCCGATCAATACCATATCTGCGAAAGGTATGTGGATATTGTCCCATAGCTTTTGGATTTCCAGATCAGAAAATGGAATCCGGATAATTTCTGGTTCTGGCTCTTTGACACTATCGCAGAGCTGCGCGTAATTTTTATCTACAATCTCATGTTTCATGGAATATTTGTAAATCAGGTTGAACAGACTTTTCATTCGCCGTTTTGTGTTATCTCCAACATCGGCATTTTTGATCGTCTGCTCCAGGTGATTTACCCGGATATCTTTCATGCGCATTTGGTATATGGGCTTGCAGTAGCTGAATGCGCTTTTCCATCCACGTATGGTTGATGCCCCAAGTGTTTTAAAATGTTCTTCTGACCACTTCGCATAGACTTCCTCAAATGTAATTGTGCTGGCAGAGAGATCATAAGGGTTAGCATTATATTCCGCCAGTGCCTGCAGCGCCTCCTTTTGCGTTGGATAATATCCGATAGTGATGTACTGCTGTTTACAGATCCCGCTCTCTATGTGAGATTCAATGGTAAGCATCCGTCAGGAACAAAGGGCAGCAGCCAGTATTCAGACAGGCCGCCAAGAAAAGGTGATTATGGCGTGTCATATTCGCCGGAGTTCCTGAAAGTAGATATTGATGACTATAATCACAAGACTGGTAAACTGGAAAATCCTATTCACGGCAATCCCAGGAGCGAAACCGTTATAACGATTCTGGACGAATTAGGCATTAAATATAACGGCATAAGTACAGAGCATGGAAAGCATTTATTTTTTCGCCTGCCTGATGGGATGGAACAGAAAAACAAGATAAACTGGATCTGCCCGATAGGGGTAAAGATGGAATGGAAATTCCCTGCATCTGATGACCACATACCATTACGCATAAATGGAATGGAGCGGCAATTCTTTAAGGGGTCTCTTCATAATGAAGATATAGACGAATTACCGCAGTTCCTGTATCCATTGCAGAAAGGTCTGGATAAGCCGTTTAGAATTGACTTTCCAGAAGGTGAGAGAACGCAGCCATTATGTGCCTATTTATTCCATTTGGTGAATAAAGGCTATACTGCAGAACAGGCATTTGAGATTGTTAGGTTGATGAACCAGTACATTTTTGATAAGCCCATATCGAACGATCTACTAAACAGCCAGATTCTGAATGATAAGACTTTTGAAAAGCTGGCAGAGAATGAGAGAGATCAGAAAGATAAAAGCCTGAGTCATGCGGATGTTGCTAAAGAAGTTATAGAACGTTTTGAACTGATCACTGTAAATGGATGTTTTTATACTTATGAAAATGGTGTATATAAGCCGTTTCCAGATGGAAGGATCACAAATTATCTGACGGTCAATCATCCAAAATTGAACAGCAATTTTGAAAAAGAAGTTGTTCGTCAGATCAAAGGGCTGACATATACAGAGTATCCAAAAGATGATGGAACGGTAAATGTAAAGAATGGCATCTTAAAATTTGATGATGCTGGAAATGTGGAACTGCTGCCGCATTCCAAAGAAAGGATTACTTTTAAACAATTTAAGGCAATTTATGATCCGGATGCTGAAAGCAAGATACTGGATGATGCTTTGAAAATATGGTTCAATGGAGATTCAAAGCAGATTGAACTTTTCTATCAGGTATTAGGTTATCTGTTGATGAATCATGTGAACTACCAGAAAATATTTTTCTTTATTGGTGTACCGTCAACAGGAAAATCAACTGTTCTGAAGCTGATAGTCGCTTTCTGTGGTGAAGAAAATATATCAACAATACAGCTAAGTGATATGAACAAGCCTTTTGGGCTTGCTTAAATATGAAGGATTCCGTCCTATAGAAAAAGGGGCTTTTTATGAACATGATACGAAAGATCCATTCAGAGAAGCTATGGGGCTGAAATAAAATGAGGTGACTAAATGGCTATTCAGTTAGCAACAAAATTTGAACCGTATGTTGATGAGAAATTCACAGCGGAAAGTAAAAAGTCACTCCTGACCAACAATGATTTTGACTGGACAGGGGCGCACACTATTAAAGTGTATAAAGTAACTACGGCATCTATGAATGACTATGACAGAGCCGGTACTGGTGAAAATAATTCCCGGTACGGCCAGATCCAGGGACTTGACGCAGTCACGGAGGAAATGACGCTGACAAAAGACCGTTCCTTTACATTCGCGATCGATAAATTGGATGCTGATGAAACAAAGCAGCAGCTTCAGGGCGCATCCGCATTGGAAAGACAGCAGCGTGAAGTTGTCATCCCGGAAGTGGATTCTTATACCTACAGTGTGATGTGTGCCAAGGCGGGACATAAGCCGGATGCTGTCACACTGACGAAAGATAATATTTATTTGGAGATCATCAAAGGGAATGCGGCACTTGACAATGCGGAAGTGCCGGAAACCGGGCGTATTATTACAGTAACGCCAGATGTTTACCTGCTGATGAAGCAGTGCAGGGATATCACAATGGAGACAGACATCGGCAATGATATGAGGGTACGGGGCGTGATCGCCAATCTGGACGGGGCCAGCGTGATCAAGGTTCCGGCTTCCAGGCTTCCAGATAATTTTGGCTTTATGATTGCTCATCCGTGTGCAACGGTAGCGCCTACGAAACTGGAAGATTATAAGATTCATCAGGATCCGCCTGGTATCAGTGGTTCACTGGTGGAAGGACGTATCTGCTATGATGCGTTTGTGCTGGATAATAAAGCAAATGCGATTTATTACCAACAGAATGTGGCAACAATCTAAATTTTGATAAAGGTGCTCCGGGCTTTCTTTCCTCCGATTGTCCGGGGCATTTTTGGAAGGATTTAAAAAGGCATGAAATATAAAAATAGTGAAGGTTATCCGGATTCGACTGCAGGCATTGCGGTCAAACGTGCTTCAAAGAAAAAAAAGAAACGGCAGCAGAGGATTGCACGCCTTACATTTGTGGTCGGTGAATTATATTGTTTTGAAGAGTGGGTCAGAAGGTGGGACAGATGCGGAACATAGACAGATTAATCATTAAAGCCAAAAAGAAATACGGTACAACAGAATTAAGGCTTTCTCTTGGATTGGTTTCACCTGTTGATGGCAGAAAGTGGGAAGCAAGGGGGAAGCTATGGAATTATATCCCGTACAATAAACCAGGGCATAAGTTAGAAATAGCAACGTGTATCTGTGATTCAATAGAGGACGCTCTGGAAGCATTAGATCAGTTAAGTGAAGAATATCCCAATGACAGGGACGTGAGGATTATCATTGACAGTCTGGAGGGGGGATTAGATGGCAAAGCGTAATCTGAAGCTTGATACTCCTGGCAATATCAGGAAAGCACTGGCAAAGGTGGCAAATATGACTTATAAAGGGGAAATTGATACTAAAACGGCCAACAGTCTCATACTGGCCTGCAATGCAATATTGAGCGGCATCCGGACAGATGAGCAGGAAAAGAAGATTGTTGAATTGGAACAGATTCTGAGTGAAAGGGAGTAGCGGTATGAATGCAAAACAGCATTTGTCAGAATTGCAGACAATAAAAATTAAAATAGGGCAGCTTCTGGAACAAAGGCAGATGTATTTGACGCACATAAAAAAGCGCTTGCGGAGTTCGATAAGAAATACTACAGCTTCCTGCATGGGAAGAAAGCAGAATCAACCATATAGCCAAATAAGAGCAGTAGCCGGAGGAATCCTTGCTATTGCTTTTTTTATTCTCATGTGGGCGTTATATGAGTTGTCATGAGTAAATAGATATGGTAGAATCTATTACGGAGTGATCGTGTTACAAGGTGGAAAGCCTCCCTACACTTGAAAAAGAGGGGAGGTGGTGCAAATGGATACATATGAAGTCTTAAGCCTGTTATTCTTAGGCGGTTCATTTCTGCTTGCGCTGCTTGCCTATATAGATAATAGGAACAACAAGCGAAAATAAATAAACCTACCTTGTGCTTGGCCGCCTGGGTAGGTTTATTGTAACGATAATCCGGGAGGTTAACCACTTTGTGGGCGGTCACTCCTTTTACATGTATGATTATAACATCATTTTGATTACTTGTAAATAATTAGTTCAATGTGTTCAACATTTCATGTTGTTACATCAAACTGAATCATACACTGGTAATACATAAAATAGTTGAACAATGCCCGAAAATGCAGGATTTCTATAAATAACAAGTTGACACGGAGGAAACTCCGTGTTAAACTATGACATGGCACTTTAATACTTTAAAGCGCAACGCTTTAAAGCGTACTAGTATCAAAAGGAAATGAGGATGAGGATATGGCAATTAAACTGATTTTACTGGTTGTATTTTTTGCGGTGATGGTTTATGTAGGCATGTATTCCAGGAAGCATGCTACCAGCGTGGACGAATTTGTCCTGGGAGGGCGCAGCGTAGGTCCCTGGCTGACGGCGTTTGCATATGGAACTTCCTACTTTTCAGCGGTGGTTTTTGTCGGGTATGCCGGACAGTTCGGGTGGAAATACGGGATCGCTTCCACCTGGATCGGGCTGGGCAACGCAGTGATCGGAAGTCTTCTGGCGTGGGTTGTGCTGGGAAGAAGGACGAAGGTCATGACCCAGCATCTGAAATGCAAGACCATGCCGGATTTTTTTGGAGAAAGGTACGGAAGCGACGCTCTGAAAGTGACGGCCTCTGTTATCGTATTTATTTTCCTGATTCCGTATACGGCTTCTGTTTACAATGGACTGTCCCGCCTGTTCGGTATGGCGTTTCACATTCCGTATACGGTCTGTGTGATCGTGATGGCTGTGTTTACCGCGGTTTATGTGATCCTGGGAGGCTACATGGCAACAGCCATCAATGATTTCATCCAGGGGATCATCATGCTGGCCGGAATTGTGGCGGTGATCGGCGCGGTCTTAGGCGGACAGGGTGGTTTCCTCAATGCCATCCAGACAATGGCGCAGGTTCCCAGCGATATTCCGGTGACCCAGGGTCAGCCTGGAGCATTTACCTCCTTTTTCGGGCCGGATCCGCTGAATCTGCTGGGAGTTGTTATATTGACCTCTCTGGGAACCTGGGGACTGCCTCAGATGATCGGGAAATTTTATGCAATCAAGGACGAAAAGGCTATCAATACAGGAACCGTGATCTCCACCTTGTTTGCGGTGGTAGTATCCGGCGGATGCTATTTTCTGGGCGGTTTCGGACGGCTTTTTGACAATGCCTCTCTTTATAATGAAGAAACGGGCGCAGTGATCTATGACAGCATCATTCCCTATATGCTGTCCACCCTGCCGGATATCCTGATCGGGATCGTAGTGGTACTGGTGCTGTCCGCATCCATGTCCACACTGTCCTCTCTGGTGCTGACTTCCAGCTCCACCATGACGCTGGATCTGCTCAAGGACCGGGTTATGAAAAATATGAGTGAAAAGAAGCAGGTGGTGACCATGCAGATCCTGATCGTGTTCTTTATCGTGGTATCTGTAGTGATCGCATTGAATCCACCTACCTTCATCGCCCAGCTTATGGGGATTTCCTGGGGGGCGCTGGCAGGTGCTTTCCTGGCTCCGTTTCTGTACGGGCTGTACTGGAAGAGCGTGAGCAGAGCGGCAGTATGGGCAAGCTTCGTCTCCGGGGTAGGGATTACCGTGTCTAATATGTTTATCGGATACATCGCTTCCCCAATCAATGCCGGAGCAATTGCGATGGTCGCAGGCCTGATCGTGGTGCCGGTGGTGAGTCTGATCACTCCGAAGCCGGAGAAGGAAAAAATGGATGCGATCTTTGTATGCTATGACGAGAAGGTGACGATCACAAAGAAGCGGTCGCTGGAAGCGAATTAAGCGGAAGATATCTTGGGAACCGCGGAAAATAGACGAGTCAAGATGTATCCGTTATTTCCATACAGTTCATTATATACGGAAGGTGATGAAAAAATATCACTGGTTCTATACCTCCTTATTTTATCGGCCCGGTGCTGTACAGCAAATGTATTGTGCCGGGCTGGGTTGCTTTGCCGCTGTTTTTACCCTGGCCGGGTGTTCACAGCAAGGAATCTTTCCCTGTAAGGATCTGCAGAAAATCAATAAACCAATAAAAAACCTATCAATATTGGCTTGATAGGTTTTTTATTGGTTTATTGATTTTACAAATAATGGAAGTCCAGTAAAACCGACAGTCTGACAGAGCAGATAACGGGAATCGAACCCGCCTCTCCAGCTTGGGAAGCTAGCATTCTACCAATGAACTATATCTGCACAAAAACTATTATAATACCGAACGAATGGAAATGCAAGGAAAAATATGAAAAAAATAAAAGACTGAAAAAAATGGATATAAACTTTGAATAGTCTGATAATAATGGAGTTAAATGGATAAAAAATTTCTTGTGAATCGGCGGGGAGTATGGTAAGATAGACACAGCCGTAAAAAAACGGCGGAGTTCTGTACGGTATTTCTTTCCGTACGGCAGGTATCAGCTTTATATCATCCGATATTCATTAAGAATTCCCTGATGTATATGGAGAAGAAAAACAAAAAAGACACTGCGCATGCGGATTTCGGAAAGCGGATTACGATGTGCGACAATGGATTCCGGGTGCAGGACGGGAAATTGTGCGTGCTTTGTTTTCGTTTATACAGAGAAGATATGGACACTGCTGCCGGAATCCCCGATGGGAATAAAGAGCAACAGGCTGCGGAGGAGATGGAGAAAAAAGCTGAGATTTATAGTTGACATTTTGAGGAAAATATAATAAGATAAAAAAAGGACGAACAATTGTTCGAAAAAAGGAGAATAAATCATGGCAAATGTAGTTGAAGATAAGAAAAAAGCATTGGATGCGGCAATCGCGAAGCTGGAAAAGGATTTTGGAAAAGGAACGGTTATGAAGCTG
>ERZ808051.1401-NODE-1401-length-16250-cov-4.058740_pt1 | contig 16250 bp, 8 predicted proteins | sample MGYA00380199_ERZ808051 | MGnify/ENA primary metagenome ERZ808051 (study PRJEB31490, sample SAMN06133391) | mouse gut metagenome | isolation source: J11 | host: mice | place: China: Chengdu | collected 2015-05 ...
TGTAAAAGAAGGGATTTCCACAGGGGAATTAAACCGCCTTGTACATGAATATACATTGGCACATGGGGCAGTCCCAGCGCCGCTTGGGTATGAAAATTTTCCAAAAAGCATTTGTACTTCAATAGATGATGTAGTATGCCATGGGATTCCTGATAATAAAAGGATTTTGCAGTCTGGGGATATTATTAATATTGATGTAACTACTATTTTAAATGGATATTATGGAGATGCCTCCCGTATGTACTGTATTGGTGAAGTAACAGCAGAAAAAAGGCGTTTGGTGCAAGTTGCAAAAGAGTGCCTAGATTTAGGGTTAGCTGCTGTAAAACCGTGGGGATACCTGGGGGATGTAGGATATGCAATTAATAGCCATGCCAAAAAGAATGGATATTCAATTGTAGAGGATATTGGCGGGCATGGCGTGGGGCTAGAATTCCATGAAGATCCTTGGGTAAGCCATATTGGGCAGCCGGGGACAGATATAGTATTGGCCCCTGGCATGATATTTACCATAGAGCCTATGGTAAATATGGGAGATGCAGAAGTGTGGATTGACGAAGAGGATGGCTGGACTGTTTATACGGAAGATGGAGAACCTTCTGCACAGTGGGAGTATACGGTACTGGTAACAGAGCAAGGTGCCGAGGTGTTGACAAGATAGGAATGGGAGGATTATAGAATGGATAAAAAGCCAAATGTAGTTGTATTTTTTACCGATCAGCAGCGTTTTGACACTACAGGGGTACATGGGAACCCATGTGGGCTTACGCCAAATTTTGACCGTGTAGCAATGGAGGGCACACATGCAAAACTTGCATTTACGCCCCAGCCGGTTTGCGGGCCTGCAAGGGGAGTATTGCAGACTGGGAAGTATGCAACTTGTGTTGGGACTTATCGCAATGCTGTAGTGCTCCCAAAAGAACATAAAACAATGGCACATTATTTTAATGAAGCAGGTTATTATACTGGTTATATAGGAAAGTGGCATCTTGGTTCTACAAGGCATGCTGTCCCAGAGCAGGAGCGTGGGGAATACCAGTATTGGTTAGGGGCAAACGCTTTAGAAGCAACTTCCCAGGCATATGATACATTAGTTTATGATAACGAGGACAAGCCAGTACATTTGCCAGGATATCGTGTCGATGCCTTAACCGATGCAGCAATCCGTTTTATTGATCAAAATAAAGAAAAACCGTTTTTTTTATTCCTTTCTTTTTTAGAGCCTCATTTCCAGAATAGCAATGATAGCTTTCCGGCGCCAGATGTGTATAAAAACCAGCCTGCAGGCTATATGCCACCAGATTTGGGCGCGCTTGTGGGGACAAGCTGGCAGCACCTGCCAGGGTATTATGGCATGGTAAAGCGTTTGGATGAAGCATTTGGGCGTATTTTAGATGTATTAAAGAGTTTGCATTTATCAGAGGATACCATTGTACTGTTTACGACTGACCATGGAAATCATTTTAAAACAAGAAATGCAGAATATAAACGTTCCTGCCATGAAAGTTCAATCCGTATCCCAATGGCATTTACAGGAGGTCCATTTACGGGCGGGGGCTGTTTAAAAGAAATGGTGAGCCTGGTAGATATTGCCCCGACTTTATTAGATGTCTGCCAGATCCCTGTACCAGAGGATATGCAGGGACATTCTATTCTGCCATTATTGGGTGGGAAAGAGGCTCAGTGGCCACAGGAAGTATTTGTACAGATAAGTGAAGTACAAGTAGGGCGTGCCATTCGTACCAAACGTTGGAAATATTCGGTAGAGGCACTGGATAAAGATCCTATTAAAGATTCTTGTTCTGATGTATATACAGAAACCTTTTTATATGATCTAGAACATGATCCATATGAGTTAAGAAACCTGATTCATTCTGAAGCGCACAGGGAGGTCTGCCATGTCCTTGCTGCAAAACTAAAGGCGAAAATGGCAGAAGCAGGAGAAAAAGTGCCTGTGATTTTAGAGGCAGAGAAAATGCCAGAAGGGCAGTTAAGGGTATTTGATGGAGAGGAAGAACAGTAGAAAGGGAGAGTGTCTGCTGTGCAAAATAAGGGACATTATCGCTATAAAAGTAAAATATTCTATACGATGATACTGGTATCTGTACTGCCTGTTATTATTCTTGGGTTATATTCTTACCATATTTATGTAAAGGAAGCCGCCCAAAGGAAAAATTTAACTATGCAGACAACGGTAAACCAAGTAAAAAACCGTGTAGAGAATGTTCTTGGAAGTATTAAACAATATTATGCTGAGGTAGAAAATAAGGAAGCAATTAAAGAACTTATTTATGCTAAGGATTTATACTATAACCAGTATTCTCGGTTAAAGGAAGGAATAGAGGTCCTTAGTGGGCCAGTCTATTTGCGGGAGTATATTATAGGGTATACATTTATTAATACAACACAAAATTGGGTTATTAGTAATTATGGGATGTACCATTATGATGAGTTGGCTAATGAAGAGGCATTAGAAGAGTTATTAGAGAAAGGACAGTGGGGAGAAAATAATATACAATGTTTTTGGATTAACCGGATGGATAAACAGGAGCCTTCTATAATCCCCAATGGTAAAAATATTATTATGTCCAAGTATGTGATGGCAGTACGTTTGCCAATGCTTGCAGCAGGCGAGAAATGTATGCTTTTAATTAACTTGGATTCTAACAGGCTTATTAATTTAATAGCAGAGAACTTGGATAATATGGATATTACAGTAATAAATACAGATAATGAGCTTGTTTATACTAGTAATCCATCAATGGGGGATTATTGTACTAAGTATGGGAAAAGGTTAGACTCTGTTAGTGATTATTCTGGGATAAAGATGCAAGATGGCACAGTGCATTGTATGGCAGCGACTTCTGCTACAACAAATGGGCTAATTTATATTGCCAGCTATAACGTATCTTCTGTGCAGGAGGGGGCAGGGCAGATTCTCTATATGTCTGTAATCTTGCTGTTGGTTATTAGTTTAGTGTTGATGTTTGCACGGATGGGGACAAAGATTGTCTATACTCCAGTATCTGAATTAATCAATCAGTTCCATAGTGTGCTAAAAGATTCTAAGCCAGTGGTTAAAGATGAATTTACTTGGCTGTCAGAAGGTTTAAACCAGCTTGTGGAAAACAAGGAGTCTTTGGAACGTATGGTGGAGAACCAGAAGGAATTGTTGGTAGAGTTGTTTTTAAGCCGCCTAATCCATGGAGAATTGACACAAGAGAGAATTGATGAAGGCGTATTGCGGTTTAACCTGCAAAAAAAGCCATGTTATATAGCGGCAGGCATACGTATTGTGCAAGAAAAATATAAGTCAGATAGTATGGAACAAGATGCACTTACAAGTACTGTAGTAGAACATATGCCAAAAGAACTGTATCAAGAACTTTTTGGCAAGCCGGTAATAAAAAGGAATATAATATTTTTAATTTTAGGTGCAGATACAAAAGAAGAGGCAGAGGAAAAGGTAGAGAGGCTGTATGAAAAGATTATCCTTTATGTCGCTGCAGAATATGGTTGTCAAACGCATTGTGGGGTTAGCCAGGTATTTTATAAATTAAAGCATATTCGTACAGCTATTAATGAAGGCGGGGAAGCATTGAAAAATAGTGAAAGTTTAAAATTCTGCGAAAACCAAGCGGGAGGGGTGAGATCCGACTTGGTAAAAGCAATTAGCTTTTATGCAGATTTTGGGAAAAGTGACCAACCAGCTTATCAGTATGATTTATGTGCAGAACAAGAAATCCGAAAAGCGATTGATGAATGTGAAGTAGAAAAAGCATTTGGAATTACAGATCAGTTTATTGACCGTATGATAGAAAAAGGGATTTCTAGGCAGGATAGGTATTTCTTTTTACATCGTTTCCAAGTTGCAATTTTACAGGTAGCATTGGAAGCCGGGTTATCTATTAACCAAATTTTTGAAAAGGATGAAGTCAACCTTTTTTCAAAACTAGATTCTATTGTGGATCCTGAGAATATAAAACAATTTTACAATACCCAGGTGATTGAGCCAATTATAAAGTCACTAAGGCAATATAGAAGAAGCCATTCTATGGATATTATGGAACAGGTGCTTGCGTTAGTAAAGGAAAAAAATGGGGATATTACGCTTTCGGAATGTGCGGAGAAACTTAATTATCATCCAAGTTATATTTGGCGTGTGCTTAAAACAGAACGCAATATGACTTTTACTGATTTTGTAGCAGTTGAAAAGTTAGAATTGGCAAAAGAGATGTTGACACAGACTTCATTATCTGTAGCAGAGATAGCACAAAAGTTAAACTATACTAATACACAGAATTTTATCCGTTTCTTTAATAAGCATGAGGGGATTACTCCAGGAAAATTCCGCCAGGAGCATAAAAAGCAAGAGAATGGGAAATAATCAGTTAAGGAAAATTGGAAAGAATCAGATAATAAGGGCTAAAATACCTTGAATTTATAGGGTTAGCATAGTAGATAAAATGATTATCTTAAAAAAATAGTTAATAAAAAAGCTGATAGAATCAAGTGCTTTTTGGTACATTGGTTATTTTGAGGAAAAAAAAATTCGCAAGAAATAGAGTATTGAAAAAAGAGGGGGTATAATGGTAAAATTGCCATATAAACACAGGCCAAACGGAATTAAAATTGTGCATTTTATATAATTTTATATAAAAAGACAATTTTTGTGCAGGGTGCGCCTGAAAAGGTTAAAAGATACAAAGAGGGAGGATTACATATGGCAAAAAGTGCACAGCCAGTAGTGGCTGGAAAAAAGAAAGGTCCTTGGAAACAAATTTATCAGCAGAAAGGACTGTACCTGCTTTTGCTGCCAGGCCTGATTTATCTGATTGTATTTAAGTATGTGCCAATGTTTGGCGTTATTATTGCATTTCAGAATTTCAGCCCGTTTTTAGGATTTTTTAGAAGCCCATGGGTAGGCTTTGAGCAGTTCCGGTTGTTTTTTGCAGGAAATGATTTTTGGGTGCTAATGAGGAATACTCTAGGTATTTCTGTATTAAACCTTTTATTTTATTTCCCAGCGCCAATTATTTTGGCATTGTTTTTAAATGAAATTAAGTGTTCATGGTATAAGAGGTTTGCACAGACCTTGGTGTATATACCACACTTTATTTCTTTCGTTATTGTGGCAAGTTTATCTTACACATTGTTTAATGTAAACGATGGTATTATTCATGAGATTTTACAGGCAATTACAGGAAAAAGCATTGATATCCTTTCTAAGCCAAAGTATTTCTGGGGATTAATTGTAGGGCAGAGTATTTGGAAGGAATGTGGATACGGGACAATTGTATTCCTTGCAGCTTTGTCTGGCGTAGATGTACAGCTTTATGAGGCAGCAAAAGTAGATGGTGCAGGCAGGTGGAGGCTGATGTGGCATGTAACGCTCCCAGCTATTAAAAGTACCATTGTTATTATGCTGATTATGAGGGTTGGTTCTATCTTAAATACAGGTTATGACCAGATTTTCCTTATGAGAAACTCTATTAACGTATCTAGGGCAGAAGTTATTGATACCTATGTATATATGAGAGGTGTTTCTGGCGGGCAATATTCTTATTCTACAGCAGTAGGTTTGTTTAAGTCTATTGTTGGTATGATAATGGTAATTTCCGCAGACCGCCTTGCTAAGAAGATGGGTGAATCAGGATTGTATTAAAACTTGAGAAAGGAGAGTTTCCATATGGCAGCAGCTAATTCAAAAAATAAAATTAAAAGAAGCATAGGAGACCAGATTGTACAGGTTCTTATTTATGTATTTGTCGGTGCCTTTGCTGTTTCTACTGTGCTTCCTTTCCTATATGTTGTAGCAGGTTCGTTTGCAACAGAGCGTGAGCTGACAGAGAGGGCATTCTTTGTTATACCACATGAATTTTCATTAAATGCGTACCGTTATATTATTAATGATGGTGCTATTTTTAGAGGATTAAAAAATTCTCTTTTTGTAACAATAGTAGGTACATTAGTAAATATGGCATTTACAACTACTTTTGCATATCCGTTGTCCAGAAGATATTTAAAGGGCAGAAATTTCTTTATGAATATGGTAATTGTAACAATGCTTTTCTCTGGCGGTATGATTCCAGGATATTTGTTAATTAGTGGCCTTGGCATGCTGGATAGTTATGCAGCACTTATTTTACCAGGGGCAATTAGTGTATTCAATATGGTTATTGTTAAAAACTTTTTCCAAGAAATTCCTGCTGAATTGGAAGAAGCAGCTAAAATAGATGGTTGTTCTGATATTGGTATTTTCTTTAAGATAATCTTGCCATTATCAAAACCAGTGCTTGCTTCTATCTCTTTGTTCTATGCGGTAGGGCATTGGAATGATTACTTTAGTGCTATGTTATATATTAGAGATCCAAATAAAGAAGTAGTACAGATTGCGTTAAGGCGTATTGTATTGTTAGCAGGCGGGGCAAACCCAGATGGATCACCAATTGATTTTGGTGAATTTGGCGCACCACCAGAAAAAGCAGTAAAAATGGCAGCAACTATGGTTTCTACCGTGCCAATTTTAGTTGTTTACCCATTTGTACAGAAATACTTTACGCAAGGTGTTATGGTTGGAGCCGTAAAAGGTTAAAACATATAGTTTATTTATTGAAAACTAAGGGAGGTAAAAACTATGAAAAAAACAAAGAAAATTACAGCATTAATGCTGACTGCAGCAATTGCTGCAGGCTCACTGGCAGGCTGTGGTGGTAATGGTAATTCTACAACCCCAACAACTACAGCATCAAATAGCCCAACAACTACAGCAGCAAGTAATACTCCAACGACTACAGCAGCAAAAGAGGACAATAAGCCAGCTGAAATGCCTAAGATTACATTCCAGGCTATTGACCATCAGGGCGGTTTCTTCTCTACAGGCAATGCAGAAGGACATGAAGAAGTACTTCAGAGAGTAAAAGATTATACAGGGATTGATGTAGAATATCTTCCAGTAGCAAATGACAGCTTAGAAGAAATTGTTGGTGTTACCTTATTGGATACCAAGAACCTGCCTATGATTATGACATGGGGTGGAAATTTGAATGCTACTATTATTAGTGCAGCTAAGGCTGGTGCATTCTGGAACTTAGAGGACTATATTTTTGATGAAGAAAAATATCCAAACCTTTCTAAGGCAAATAAGGATGTATTAAAGCAGGTTACTGTAGATGGGCATATTATTGGTATATACCGTGCAAGACCAATTGGAAGAAATGGCCTTGGTTACCGTTATGACTGGGCTGACAAGCTTGGTTTAAGTGCACCAGAAACAGTAGATGATGTTTATAATATGGCAAAAGCATTTACAGAGCAAGATCCAGATGGTGATGGACAGAAGAATACGTATGGTTTGTGTTTGTGTAAATATACTGGCCCTGTTGATATTATCCAAACATGGTTTGGCGCAGGCAATGGCTGGGTAGAAAGAGATGGAAAATTAATTCCTTCTCATATGACAGATGAGTATTGGGAAGGCGTAAATTATGTAAAGAAGATGTATGATGAAGGATTGGTATATTCTGACTGGGCTATCCGTGATACGAATACATGGGCTGATGGCGTAAAGAATGGTGAGTGTGGTTTATACCTTGACGTTTTAGATGGTTCTAGAAGAATCTGGGATTACTTTGTAAATACTCCTATTGCTTCTGTAAATGGAGATGAAACAGCATCTATGGCATTAGTTGGTGCTATTGCAAAGGAAAAAGGCGGAAAGCCAGTTACTATGGCTACTTCAGGTATGGCTGGTTTCTTTATGATTACTAAGGGTGCAAAGACAGAAGCTGATTTAGAGGCATGTTTAACATACCTTGATAAGATGTGTGATGATGAGATGTTGACTCTGGCTGATCATGGTTTAGAGGGAATTGGTTATGAAATGCAGGATGGATTCTTAGTTGATATTAACACAACTTGGACTCCAGCCCAGAAGCCACATACTGGATTGAACCAGACTGTATGCTATATTCCAAATGAAGCAGCTCTTGATCCAGTTGTAAAGAAGTCCCCTCAGGCTTTAGTAGAAACTGAAATAAAGACAAAGAACGCAGAAAATGCAGTATTTAACCCAGCAGCAGGATACCTTGCAGGATCTGATACGTATGCGTTAAATGGTGCTACACTGGATACTGCATTAAAGGATGCAAGGACACAGTATATCTGTGGTGAAATTGATGAAGCAGGCTTCCGTGCTGCTATGGATACATGGCTTGCACAAGGCGGGCAGAAGATTATGGATGAAGTAAACGCATTATATCAGGCAGATAAGTAAGTACCAGAAAATACTAAGATAATACATTGTACATTTTTGGGTAATGCAATAAAATAAGGAATGTAAGCTTTACTATCGGGGGCTGTTGCAGTTAAGCTGCGACAGCCCTTCTGTGTTATCGTGCTGCGGCACAGTATCGGTAGGTTGGGTATCGTAGCACAGAAAAGAGGAAAAAGATGAACTGGAAACAAGAATGGGAACAGCCCACTATGCGCCAGCGAATCAAGCCTTTCTGGTTTTGGAACGGCGATATGAACGAAGGAGAAATTGAACATCAGCTTAAGGAAATGAAGGAACAAGGCTTAGGGGGCGCTTTTATTTGCGCCAGGCAGGGACAGACGATTCCTTACCTAAACCAGCAGTGGTTTGACAGAATTGCCTTTGCTTGTAAAAAAGCAAGGGAATATGGGCTAGAAGTATGGCTGTATGATGAATATCCATACCCAAGTGGAGTAAGCGGCGGGGAAGTATTATTGCGCCATCCAGAAGCAGGGCATACGACATTAAATATCCAAACTTTTGAAGAGGAAGGCGGGAAGGATATAGAATGTCTGCTTGGCTGGACAAGGGTTATGTATGCCAAGGCCATACCAAAGTGTTTGGATGGGAGTTTAGATTGGGAAAATGCAGTTGACTTGGCAGATAATATTGGGGTATTGCAGCCACAAGAGATTTACCAGCAGACAGGCTTAACCGCATATAATAAAAAGCGTTTCTTTTCTTATGAGCCAACACATGTTTTAAATAAAAAGCTTCCAGAGGGCAAATGGAAAATAGTAGTATGTGGAAGCAAGAAATTATCTGATTTTAAATATTATGGAAATTATTTTGATCCATGTAATAGAGAGGCAGTAAAGACTTTTCTTGAAACTACCCATGAAAAGTATCAAAAAACATTAGGCGATGAGATGGGGAAAAGTGTATATGGCATGTTCTCAGACGAGGTAGGTTTTTTAGGGATATTGCCATGGTCAGAACAGCTCCCTCCTTATTTTAAACAGAAATATGGGTATGACATTTGTACTGTTTTGGCAGCAATCCAAGATAACACATATCCAGATGCAGCAAAAATCCGTTATGAGTATTATCAGGCATTACATGAATTATTCCGGGAGAATTACCATAAACAGACATCAGATTGGTGTAAGGAACACAATATTCTCTATGCAACAGAAGTGCCTTCTATGCGCCGATCTACACAGATTTATTCTACGGTGCCAGGCGGTGACTGTGCCCATGAAAAGTTGGGGTATTCACTTGATGAAACCTATGAAAAAGACCTTTTGCATTATAGGAGCTGCGCCATGGGCGTAAGTTCTGTAGCCAGGCAGATGGGAAGAGATTACGCTATGATAGAGAGTTTCCATAGTGTTGGCTGGTCAATGACATTGCAAGATGCAAAGTGGATGCTGGATTTGTTGGCTTCTATGGGGATTAATTTTTATAATGTACACGCGTTTTATTATACGATAGATTCTATTACAAAACATGATGCGCCGCCTTCCCAGTTTTTGCAGAACCCGTATTGGAAACATTATCATTTGTTGGCAGATTATGCAGGCAGGTTAAGTGCATGGATTAGTAATACAGAATCTACAAACCATATTGCTGTATTAGATCCAGTGGTATCTTATTGGACTCATTTGGGGAGCCCATTCCATAAGTTTAGTTATGCAGGGAAGGATAGTAAAGAAAAGCTGGAGCTTGAGACATTAAAGGCCGACTGGATGTATATGATTAAGGAACTTCGCTATGCCCATATTGGTACAGATTTACTAGACAGCGAGATTCTTGCAATGGCTGAAATTGTAGATGGCAAAATAAAAATTGGCAAAGCAGAATATGATACATTATTGCTTACTCCAAATACGGCGATAGAAAGCATTGCAACAGAAAAAATAAAAGAATTTATACGCTCTGGCGGGCGTACCATTGCCTTTGGGCTATTGCCATATGAAGTAGTAGATAAAGACATCCAACCAGAAAAGACATGGAAAGAAATGTTTGGTATAGAGAATCCTATAAAAACAAAATATTGGGGAAAAGGAAATGGGATTGAAATAATCAAACATGGGAATACTGCATTTGTTTCTTCTAATGGCTGTATAAAAGAGGCAGGGAACCCAGAAGAATGGATTTCACTTATAGAAGAAATAGCAGAAACACCAGTAAAGGTAAAAATAGCAGAAAAAGACAAAAAAAGCGTATTTTCTTCTATCCGTAGGGGAGAAAATGGTGAATTATATATAATGGTTGGTAATTATGAGAAGAATTATGTCAATCTTTCAGTAGAATTAAAAGAGGGACAAAATAGTGCATGGTGCATGAGCTTTGAAAATGCAAAGGAAACAATACTTGCAATGAAAAAGCAATGTGTAAAAGTAATGTTGGCTCCATTTGAAACAAAATTACTTCGGTTTGACAAAAAAGAATCCCAAATTGAGGAAGGCATAGCAAAGAAAGAAATGCCAATTCTTGTAGTGGATACAAAAGAACCAATGGAAGTGTCTATAAAAGGGAAAAATGTTTACCGTATGGAACAGTATCAAATATCATTAGATAAAGAAAACTGGAAACAAACTACGGTGGAAACATTAATTGAAACTTGTGCCGCAACGAAACTCCTTACAGGGGAAGATATGGTATATCAAAGTGAATTTGGCACGCCAAAATCGATCCATATCCAATACCCTCTTTCCTTATATTATAAAACAGATGTAAATATTCAAGTAATCCCAAAACAGGCAGGGCTTTTGCTAGATAACAGGAGCATTACTGGGGAGTATAAGATTTTTATAAACGGGCATGTGCTAGATAATAAGGCATTTGAGCCAACCTTTATTAATGACCAGAATAACCGTATCCAGGATATTACCAGTTTATTAAAGGAAGGGAAGAATGAGATTTTTGTAGAGGTAATTGCAAGCCATGACTGGGATGGAATCCGTGATCCACTCTTTATTGTAGGGGATTTTGGCGTAGAAGATGGATATATTACTCAAATGCCAGAAAAGGCAATATTGGAGAAGAATTATATAAAAGGATTTCCTTATTATAGCGGGGATTTTGTATTTAAAGGAAGTTTTTCATCAGAGATAGAGGGAGAAGCAGAACTTAAGCTTAGCTGTTCTGATGAACTGCATGATTGTATAGAAGTAATCGTAAATGGGGAAGACCTAGGGATACGTGCCTTTTCTCCAAATATATGGCATATAAAGCCAGGGATTTTGAAAAAAGAAAATAGTATAGAAATTGTTTATACAAATACATTAATCCATATGTTAGAAGGAAGTTATTTTGATTATGATTCTCATAAAACAGTGGTAATTTAAAGAAAGCGGGGAAGAACTATGAGCCAGACAATCCGGTTTACAAAGATGCCCAACCGATCCCAGCAAGGATATGTAACATGGGGGGCACCATGGAAAAAAGGTAGTGTAAAAGATACAGCAAGTTATGCTTTAACAGATGAAACAGGGAAGAAGATTCCTGTACAAAGCAGTATTAGTGCGTATTGGCCAGATGGAAGCATAAAGTGGAGCAGGCATACAGCAAAATTGCCTAAAAATATATCTGTTGTTGTTTTAACAGCAGAAGCAGGGACAGATGAAAAAACAACATTTGTAAGGGAAGAAAAGGAAAACTTCTTTGTAGAAGGCAGCCATGTCCACGCTATTATTCCAAAAACAGGGAACCATATTTTAGAAGAGCTTGTTACAAAGGGAAAAGTAACAGCAGAATATGGCTGCCTGGTGGCAATCTTAGAAGAAAGAGGGAAAGAAGATAATTGTTTAGTAACAAAACAAGTTCCCTATATAGGCATAATAAAGGAGGCAGAATTAGAGGAAAATGGATCAGAAAAAGCGGTTTTTTGTTTAAGGGGAACCCATAAAAATGAAAATACAGGGCGGGAAGTATTGCCGTTTGCGCTTCGGTTAAGTTTTTATAGAGACAGCGAAAGTATCCATATTACACATTCTTTTTTATATGACGGAGATGAAAAAAAGGATTTTTTAAAAGGCTTGGGAATCCATTTTGCATGCCCATTAGAAGGCGAGTCATATAACCATCATGTAAAATTTGCTTTGGAGCATGGCTGCTTCCATGAAAGTATGAAAATGCTGCTGGCATGGCGCCCAAAAATACCAGCTGAATTATATGAAACACAAATAGCTGGCAAAAAGCTAGAGCTTAGTTCTATGGATCAAGAGCTCCAAAATAATGTAAAACAAGCATTTGGAAATATGCCAACATGGAGCAATTACCATATTTGCCAAGATAGTGCACAGCATTTTTCAGTGAAAAAAAGGACAGGGCAAGAGGAGTGTTGTTATCTGGACTGTATACATGGGAACCGTGCTGTAGGCGCGGCTGCTGTAGCAGGGGAAGAAGGTGGAATAGCAGTAGCTTTGCGGGATTTCTGGCAGAAATATCCTTCAGGGATATGGATAGATCGGGTAGATACCGGATGTGCAGAAGTAACAGTATGGCTGTGGGCACCAGAGGCAGAAGCTATGGATTACCGCCATTATGATGTTACAGGCTATTCTCAATCTTATTATGAAGGATTTGACGAATTTGGGGCAGACCCATATGGCATTGGAAATACAAATGAGATAGAAATTATGGGATTTTCCGGCGATATTTTGCCTGACAAGGAACTGTTAGATTGGAACCAAGAAGTGCAAAAGCCAATGGTATTACAAGCTTCTCCACAATACTATCATAAGGTGGAGGCATTTGGAAGGTGGAGCCTGCCTTGTTTTGACACTCCATTTGCCCGTTTTGTAGAGGAGCAATTAGACAAGGCAGTAGAATTTTATAAAGAAGAAATTGATACAAGGGGATTTTATGGTTTTTATAATTATGGCGATGTAATGCACACCTATGATAAAGTACGGCATAATTGGAGATATGACATGGGAGGCTATGCTTGGCAAAATACAGAATTAGTGCCAACACTCTGGCTTTGGTATGCTTACCTTAGGAGTGGGAGGGAAGATATTTTTACGCTTGCAGAGGCGATGAGCCGGCATTGTTCAGAAGTAGACACTTACCATCTTGGAAAATATAAGGGGATTGGTTCTCGCCATAATGTGCGCCATTGGGGCTGCCCTTGTAAGGAGGCACGTATTGGGATGGCAGGGCACCACCGTTTCTATTATTATTTAACAGGTGACGGCAGGTTAGGTGATGTATTTGAAGATGTAAAAGATGCAGATTTTGCTTTGCTTACCATTGATCCTATGCGGATTTTTTATGAAAAAGAGAGTATGGTTTATCCTACCCATGCCCGTTCTGGCCCAGATTGGTCTAGTTTCTGCTCTAACTGGATGACAGAATGGGAACGCCACCAAAATACAGTATATAGAGATAAAATTAAAATTGGCATTGAAGATTTAAAGAAAATGCCGCTTCAATTAATTTCTGGGTCGGATTTTGAATATAACCCAGAAAATAGCCATTTGCGCTATATTGGGGAACGTTCTACAGGCGGCTGCCATTTGCAGATTTGTATGGGCGCATCGCAGACATGGATAGAATTGTCTGGTTTATTAGAAGATCCAGAATGGACAAAGATGATTGCAGATTTTGGGCGTTTTTATTTGCTGCCGCCAGAGAAAAAAGAAACTGTGGCAGAAGGGCTATTTGGGAAACGCACTGCATCCTTCCCTTATATGGCAACTGCTATGACTGCTTTTGGGGCAGAATATTACCAAGATGAGAATTTAGGGCATTGGTCGTGGTACTATTTAATAGATGAACTTTTAAAGGCTGGCGGGGAACAAGGCTTTACGCCACAATATCTAGAAAATACAGCTAACCAAAGGTTATTAAAGGAAATTCCTTGGATTTCTACAAACTTTACTTCACAGTGGTGCTTAAATGCAATTATGGCATTGGAAATGATAAGGGATTATATGCCAGAAACATTAGAGGATATAAAGAAGGAAGGTTTTTTAAAGGAATTAGAATGTGAATCTCTGGTTAGAAAATAAAGTGATAGAAAAATGTATAAGGGAACCTAATGAATAATGGGGAAATGGGGAAGAGTATGGCAAAATCAAAAAAAGAGTATGAGAAACTGTTGTTAGAAATGGCAGAACCATTAAAAAGCCATTATTCCGAGGGCAAGGCAAGGCTTGACCTCGGAGTGACAGCAGCAGGATATGGGAATAAAATAGCTGGAATGGAGGGGTTTTCTAGGGTATTATGGGGAATGGCCCCATATTGGGCAGGCGGAGGCAAAGATGAAAGCTTAGTTTCTATTTACCAAGAAGGAATTAAGAATGGTACAGACCCAAAGCATAAGGAATATTGGGGGCATCTACATGATAAAGATCAGAGGATGGTAGAGATGGCGGCATTAAGCCTTGGTATTCTTTTAACCCCAGAAAAATTGTGGGAACCATTGCCAGAACAGGTAAAACAGAATTATGCAGCATGGTTAAATGAAATTAACCAATATAAATTAGTGGAAAATAACTGGCAGTTTTTTAATGTAATTACAAACCTAGCTTTAAAAAGTGTAGGAATGGAATATAGTAAAACTTGTATGCAGCGTGCTATTGATTACTATGAGTCTTTTTATATTGGGAATGGCTGGTATGGAGATGGGAAACGCCCTCAAAAAGATTATTATGTGCCGTTTGCAATCCATTTTTATTGTTTATTATATGTAAAGTTTATGCGCAAGGAAGATCCAGACCGTTGTAAAATCTATGAAGGACGGGCAAAGGAGTTTGCTAAAACATTTCTCTATTGGTTTGATGACGAGGGCAAGGCATTGCCTTATGGGCGTTCCCAAACTTACCGTTTTGCCCAAGTGGCATTTTTTAGTGCATGTGCGTTTGCAGAAATAGAGGTATTTCCTCTTCCGGTAATAAAGGGAATAATTGAACGGCATCTGGATTATTGGCTTCGCCAGCCAATTTTTGACAATGGGCATATTTTAACGGTAGGGTATACATATCCAAACTTAAATATGTCAGAGACTTATAATGCAACAGGCTCTCCTTATTGGGCATGGAAAACATTTTTATTCTTAGCTTTGCCTGCGTCCCATCCATTTTGGCAAGTAGAAGTAGCACCATTTCCTAATGTACAAAAAACACTTGCTATTCCAGAGTGCAATATGTTAATACAACATAGAAAAGGGGAAGTAACAGCCCTATGTGCAGGGCAGTACCCAGTAGTGGCACATATGCACAGTGCAGAAAAATATGCAAAATTTGCTTATTCTTCTGTATTTGGGTTTTCTGTCCCACGTTCTTATGAAAAGCTGGCAGAAACTGCACCAGATTCTATGCTTGCGTTTTGTGCGCATGGAATGACCTATGTAAGGCGGAAATGTGAGGAATTTTATATAAAGGAATCTGAGGTTTATGCGCGTTGGATTCCAGTGGAAGGGATTGAGGTAGAAACTTGGCTGTACCCAACAGAAGAAGGCCATAGGAGGAAACATAAAATTACTAGCAGCTTTTCTTGTAAAGCATATGACTGTGGGTTTTCTTATCCTTCCCGGATGGAGGAAACAAAGAAAGAATCGAAAGATGGGTTTGCAGAAGTTTCTGATCAAAATGGGTTTAGCAAGGTTGTATTACAAAAAGGATCGGGCATAGGCACTATAATTGGCGGGGTATCTAATGTGAATTTAATTTTCCCAAATGCGTGGATTCCAGCATTGGAATATGAGATTATGCCAGGTATAATAGAAGTGGAATGTGATGTTTTGGCAAAGCTTACAATAGAACATATTATTATAGGGAAAGGAGAATGTTATGGAGAAGCTTGACAAAAGAGAATATTGTGGATGGGCAGAAGAAATATACCAAAAAATCTGCGTTAAGATGAAGGCCCAGGCACAACGGGTAGGCACAGATATTCCTTATATACCAGAGAACGGGCGTTATAAGGATATGGGAAAAGAAGGGATCCACTGGTGGACAAATGGGTTTTGGCCGGGAATACTTTG
>ERZ808051.1402-NODE-1402-length-16212-cov-4.711063_pt1 | contig 16212 bp, 13 predicted proteins | sample MGYA00380199_ERZ808051 | MGnify/ENA primary metagenome ERZ808051 (study PRJEB31490, sample SAMN06133391) | mouse gut metagenome | isolation source: J11 | host: mice | place: China: Chengdu | collected 2015-05 ...
CAACGCTCCTGGCAGAAATGATTTTTCCGTTTTCAAAATATGCCAAATTACGTACCAGCATTTTCTGAGATTCCTCATTCCTGATATACACATTTTGTCTGACCGTAACGGTTCCGCTGAAAACCCTGAAAAAAATGCGTTTTTGTCCTTTCTGGTCAAAATCCACTTTAAAGACATACGCTGACAATAGATCCGTTTGGGGCTTAACATCTGCCATTATTTTTGTCAGCATGTCCATCAGGCTGTTAATTCCCTGATTTTTTAATGCGACTCCGCCCATCACGGGATATAATTTCCCGCTTCGAATTAGACGGATAAATTCTGTTTCATACTCTTTTGTGGATATTTCCTGGAACTCATCATATTTTTTTATCAACGTTTCCGATGAAAGCAACAACTTCATCTGAAATTCTTCATCATCCAATGGGATCTCCTCTATTTCTACCTGTTTCCCGCCTACCCCCTGATACCTTTGACATTCCAGGATTTCGTCCGTCAGCTTGGTTCTTATGGTTTTGATCAGGTCTTCATAATCTACCCCCATCCTGTCCAGTTTGTTGATAAAAATAACCGTTGGGATCTTCAGTTCGGAAAGCTTCCTGAAAAATAATCTTGTCTGGGGCTGAACCCCTTCCCTGGCAGCAATCACCAGTACTACAACATCAAGTACATGTAATACGCTTTCCACCTGGGACAAAAAATCAAAATGCCCGGGAGTATCAATCAAATTAATCTTCATATGATTCCATTCAAAGGATATAACCGATGACTTAATTGTCATTCCCCGCTTTTTCTCTAAGTCCATGGAATCCGTAACAGTCGTTCCATCATCTACATTTCCCATTTTCCGGATACATCCGGCCTGAAACAGCATGCCCTCCGTCAGCGTCGTTTTGCCCGCGTCCACATGGGCAAGAATTCCCAAATTAATTACATTCATGCTCTTTACCTGCCTTACCCTCTTGCTTTTTGTCTGATTTTTTCAGCCATCCTGTATTTTCGATTCTCTAAAAATGGGTGCAAAAATGCCGCAGAAAGTATCCTTAATCTGTGGGTACTTCCTGCGGCTGATTATGGGCAGTCGAGTAGGGGAATGCTCTTCTCCACTACTCGCCGCGCGGCCCTTCCTCTGTACGGGCCTGCGCATAAAAATAACACACCTCTTGAGTGTGCTACAACCGAAAAGTATCGTATTCACGAAAGGTTACCTGGAAACGGCACAACAATAAAGAGGTCTTACACCCCGGTAATTGTCTGCACCCAATATGCAGTTTTAAGACGCGATTACCTCATAAAAAGTAGTCATATTTTGTTGCTCTCCTTTCACAATCTGCCAAAACAGATTGATTTTATTTGAGTGTAGCACATTCAGCGATAATGTTCAATAGGCAAATTTGAGTCACCCCATGGTTTCCGCCGTCTGCTGTATGGAAACTCCCACCGTTCCTTATCTGCAGGTAGCGAGTAAAATGTTGCCCATGCACTTGGCTGCCCATACCTTTTTCCATTGTATAAAGAAGTTCCGGAGAGTATGAGCGGATCCATTAAACCTTTCTGCGACATTCACCAAAAAACTTTTCCTGCTCTTTTCCGACAGATATTTGGGGCAGATATTTCGAGAAATTTTTATGGAAAATTCAGTTTCCAAAGAGTATCGGTTGATGTATAATGAAATCAGCGAAAGAAGGTGATCTTTTTGAGTACAGCTGCGCAGACACATGAACAAGATTTAGAACGTCTGAAATTACTTCGATATATAGATGACGATTTTATGACCGTCTGCCTTGCAGATAATTATGAGGGTGTGGAACTGATACTCCGGATTGTCTTAGGACAGAAAGATATCACAATTAAGTCAGTTCGTACGCAAGAACCGTTGAAGAATTTACAAGGACGTTCTGCCATTTTAGACGTTCATGCAGTTGACAGCACCAAAAAAGAATTTGATGTAGAAATTCAAAGGTCAGACGCAGGATCAGGCGCAAAAAGGGCAAGGCACAACAGCAGTCTGTTAGACGCACATTTATTGAAGCCCGGAGAGGATACAGAAAACATTCCTGACAGCTATGTCATTTTTATCACAGAAAATGATGTTATGGGCAAAAATCAAGCCGTGTATCACATACAGCGGTATGTGGAAACCAACGCGGGAAAGGAATTGTTTGGGGACGGTTCGCATATCATATATGTCAATGGGAGATATAGAGGCAATGATGAAATCGGTAAGTTAATGTACGATTTTTCATGTACCGATCCAGACGATATGAACTATGAAGCTCTTGCTAAAAAAGCACGATATTACAAGCATGACGAAAAAGGAGTGGCGGCCATGTGTAAAATGATGGAAGATATGCGAAAGGAAGCCGCAAGGGAAGCTGCACAAAAGGCGGAACAAAATAAAGCAAGAAAAACAGCGGTTCATTTAATAAAGTTAGGTAAAATGACTTTAGAGGAAATTGCAGAAGCTACGGAATTGTCCCTTGATATAGTCAAGGAGTTAGAAAACCAGTCAATGCAGTTAGCATAATTGGAGAAACCAGTTAATATCAAAATAACATGCGGTGTATCTGCTCTCCCCGGGAGCTGCCCTGCTGCCAGTGGCAGCTCAGAACATCGCCTTTCTTCCCCCGGCAAATTGTCCCGGTGAAAATCCCCATGGTTCAAAACCTGCGCTTTCTCATCACCAGCCCCCAAGAGACAAACGCAGGTATCTTTCATTTGACAAAAAGCGACAAAAGCGATAAGCTTAAATCATAAGGGGGTGCGAAAGATGCCAGAATTGCCGGATCTACAAGTTTTTTCAAAGAATCTGATGAGAAGAATCGCTCACAGGGAAATTGTCTCCGCGGATGTTTTCAGTGTAAGCCGCTTGAACGTCAATAAAGAAACCGTGCGAGCAAAGCTTATCGACACGAGAATTACAGACATTGTGCGCAGAGGCAAGGAACTGTATTTTCAGCTGGAAAATAATGAAGTATTCAGTGTGCACCTTATGCTGAGCGGAAAGTTTCACATCTGCGCGCCGGGAGAAGTATCCGAGATTCCCTATAAATTGCTGTCTGTTGGCTTTGAGGACGACGAGGCGTTTGTTATCTCGGATTTCCAGGGAATGTGTAAGATTACTTTCAACCCAGCCGCAACAAATACTCCGGATGCATTGGGAGAGACATTTACGCTGGCTTATCTGCAGAATGCGGTCAGGAGAAATCAGCGCAAGAATATAAAGGCTTTCTTAATCGATCAGAGCATCGTAAAGGGAATCGGCAATGCATATGCGGACGAAATTCTTTGGAAGGCAAATATTTCTCCCAGGTCAACAGCAGGGAAGATTCCGGAAGACAGACTGGCAGTGCTGTACACAGCCATCTCCCATGTGCTGAAGGATGCCATCGCAAATATTGAATGCATATCGCCGGACATTATCAGCGGCGAGGAGAGAAGCTTTTTAAGAGTACATAACTCCAGAAAAAGGTATACTGAAGACGGCGACAGAGTCCTCATTGAAAAGATTGCCGCCAAGACGACTTACTATACGGAGAGACAGCAGCTGTTCCTGTAGGAACGGCTGCTGATAAATTAAGGTTTTGCCAGGAAATCAGTTCAAAGTGTGGAGAGACAGTATTATGGAAGTCAGAGAGTATGCAATTTATAACGAGGACGAAATACTGCGTCTGTATGCAAGTGTAGGCTGGACCGCTTATACGGACCAGCCGGACATGCTGAAAAAAGGCTTTGCGAATTCGCTTCTCACGTTGGCCGCCTATGAAAATAATCGACTGCTTGGGATCATACGTGCGGTGGGTGATGGCTGCACAATTGTGTTTATTCAGGATATTCTGGTGTATCCGGAGTACCAGCGGAACGGAATTGGCTCCCGCCTGATTCAGAGCGTATTGGAACGTTTCCAGCATGTACGTCAGATTCACCTGGCAGCAGACAATACGCCGGAGTCTATGGCGTTCTATAAATCTCAGGGCTTCAGCGAGATGTCTGAAGCTGGATGCAGTATGTTTACAAGGATATAATGCAACATTTCAGAAAATTATATAAGAACTATTCGCTGCCAATAAAGAACCGGAATTGCAGAAGCCAGGGGCACGATAATTATGATGGTGCCCCTGAATATGCGGTAATTATTTAAGTGGTGGAACAAGGTAATCCTTATATCCGAATTATATGTACGCCAAAACTTTTGATTTGACCTTTTTTGTATAGGAGATAGGAACTTTAAGTTTGGTGATCAACACTCCCGGCAGAGTTGCGCCGTCATGGCGGGCTTCGTACCTTTCTTAACTTACAGGGTTCTCAAACGGACTGGTTTAAGCTCCAGCGTCATTACCAGCTTTGTACCCTTCTCAACTTACAGGGTTCTCAAACGGACTGGTTTAAGCTCCAGCGTCATTACCAGCTTTGTACCCTTCTTGACTTACAAGGTCCTCAAACGCTTATGCCTCTCGTTAATGATAGTCGCCAGCTTTGTACCTTTCTTAACTTATAAGGTTCTCAAACGTATGCCCTCACAAGGATGTCGGACGGCACGCTTTGTACCTTTCTTAACTTACAAGGTTCTCAAACCCTTTCAGGCGGGCAAGTATCCCCTCCGCAGCTTTGTACCCTCCTTAACTTACAAGGTTCTCAAACGTCGTGTTAGGTGCCACCAGATAAGACCGGGCTTTGTACCCTTCTTAACTTACAAGGTTCTCAAACCAAGGCAGGAAAGACTTACGTAGCACCACTGCTTTATACCCTTCTTAGCTTACAAGGTTCTCAAACGATTAAGGCGGAATATCTGAAAAACATATCGCTTTGTACCCTTCTTAACTTACAAGGTTCTCAAACATGAAGTAAAGGATGGAACAGCTAGCGGGTGCTTTGTACCCTTCTTAACTTACAAGGTTCTCAAACTTTTGCTCTTGCCCTTGACCTTTCTCCGCTGCTTTGTACCCTTCTTAACTTACAAGGTTCTCAAACTGTCTCTGGCTCCTACGGGCGCCGTTTTACGCTTTGTACCCTTCTTAACTTACAAGGTTCTCAAACATAGGAGAAGCAAATCCCCATAACTGAAAGGCTTTGTACCCTTCTTAACTTACAAGGTTCTCAAACCCCAAATCTATTGTTGTCGTCACCAAACCATTACACTTTAGCCAGTGCTGTAAGTCGTATCAACAGTATATCACACACCCATCCACATCTACAATACATTTTTTCTCATCTGTCCTATAGGGTGAATCATATGATTCTATCAATAAGAGCAGTTTCTGTTCATAATAACACTGTTTATATAAAAGATTCAATTCATCATTTGATAAAAAACATTTTAAATTAACAAAAGCAAACACCTTAATGTGCAATAAATCCCCCATAACCTTAATATAAAGCCAGAGACTCTCCACATAATTCTCAATGGTATGGTCGATAACCACATGGGCGGTTTTAAGCAATTCAGCCAAGCTCAATCTCTGGTCATACACAAGCGGCAGTGGACTCAACAGGCAAAGCTCTCTTAAATACTCCAAATACGCCTCATCAAATTTATCCCTCTCTATACAATATTTCACCTTTTCTTCATCCGCTATATTTTGATACAGCTTTGTTAAAATTTTCTTATCGTTACAATCAATTGCAAGCGGATCTTTTACCAGAACAAGGTTTTTATGAATGGACACAGGTTCATAGTCGGCAGATAATACAAAATCGCCCGACTCTCCCTGTAATTGTACCTCTAGCTCCAAAAGAACCTCTCTCATGATGGACGGATTCTCAATTACCAAAACTGATATCTTTCCCTCCTCTATCTCCAACTTAATATTACTTCGGGAATGTATCAGACACATCATAATATAACCAACCTTTCATCGGTATCCAAAACATCTGAAGAAAATTCTCCCACAATAATCTCCATTTTCTCATATTGTTTTTCTGTAATTTTCAATACCTGCACCAATCCAGCATCAGGTTTGTTTTTTCGTAGATTATCTACCAGTGCATCAGCCATGGAAGAATTTTGTGCGAGCTTACAATATATAGATTCCTGCATCATTAAATATCCACTTTTAATCAGATACTTTCGAAATCTTGCATATTCCCGTCTTTCACCTGCCGTCCCCACCGGCAAATCAAACATAACTAATATCCTCATAAACCTATAACTCATAGTATTTTATCAATGAGATATCCCTTTCGTTTAGTGCATCAAAAACACTTTTACAGTATATTTTCACAGCATTGCTCACATACTCCGACCGGCCTGCGATAACTACTGTAAAGTTCAGCAAATCTACCAATGCCATCTTTTCCTCTGTTCCAAATTGCTGAATATGCAGATTATAAACCGCCTGATCCACCAAAATACGGTAAGGTTCCATCATATCCGATGCAAGGTTAAAGGGATTGAACATATTGTCATGGAACATTCCAACTTGCGTCAAATATCCATTTGCACAAATCTCCTTTGTGAAGCCGGACAAAACGATAGCATATCCATAATTTAATGCCGCATTCGTTGGCGTATCACTGGTTCTGCAGAAATCTTTCCCAAAAAGGGCATTAAAATATACCTTAGCCGCGTGCCCTTCTCTGTTGCTTTCATCTCCATATTGCAGTTCTTCTATGTATTGCTCTAGCAAAAGATGCTCTTTCTTCCCACACTTTTGAAGCAGTTCGCACTGTTTCTTTATTTTTTCATTTACAATAGCCGTCCAGACTTTCTTTTTATCACTTTCGCTCCAAGCCATCTGTGCCCTGATTTTTGCGCTGGTATCATGACTTCCATAATATGGAAGAATTTCTCCGCAGGGATTACGCTTTTCCTTGCAAAAAATAATCTTAATCTTTTGTTTCAACAGTTCATTTATCAATGCGGTAGTTATGGATACTGCTGTAGAGTCAATCAACAAAACCCCTATTTCATTCAAATGAACTTTCGTTATCTTTTCTTTTTGTACCACAAGATAGCCTAATTGATAGTCCAGTTTGGCACTTCCTGTAACCACAACTGTCCTCCAGCTCATAAAGCCTGCAAATCCATTTCTTTTGTATATATTCCAGTCACGGATTCGTAAATCAGGCAAAATGATTCCGCACTGGTAATTTCATTATTAATTTTCATAGGAGATGCCTTTATACCGGTTGCTTTGTCATCAATGGTGAGATTTGAACATTGGGTCGCTTTCAACAACTCAATCAATGCCCCTGCCTGCTCCGTCATCCCAAGACCTACAAATCTGTCTTTCGCATCCGCCATTTTTTGCGCAACGGAATTGGGCCTGTTCCGATAAACGGTTTGGGTATGCTTCTTAAGCAAAATATCATACAATTCCATATTCTTTTTACCGGTCACGATTCCTCTATTATCAGATTCTTTTCCTGAGACGAGGTAATTCTCCAGATGCCTGATATAATTTTCCCAATGAATTCCCAGACATAGCTGTACCGCATTGTCTACCATAATTCGTTTTCCGGTACGACCGCTGATTCTTAACAGCATGCCATTTCTCTTAATCAAAGTCTTAAATCGTATTCTAGGCAAAATAATTCTGGGTTCTTCCAGTCCCAACTCGCATTCGCAATAAATTGTCAATTGCTCAATCCCATTCAACTTGTCCTTAAGATAAAGCGGCACCGCTTCCAAAGTGCGCACCTTTTTCTTTTTCCGTATATGTTCCACCAAAAAATAATATGTACCTGTTACACTGCTATAGCCTCCATACTTCATGACATCTGCCAATCTTTCATCCTTACTCTTAACCGGAATATAGCTCCCCGGTTTTGCCTCCCTCGCAGAATATATGGTCTGCTCGGCAATCCCCCCATGCATTTCATATACTCTTCTGGTCACAAGAGGCGTATTCCTGCCCATCATCTTTTTCACCAAGACAATACTGCCCTGATTGCCTGCTGTCCACGCGCACTTCCCATCTCTTTGCACATCGTATTCAAATATCTTATCCATGTGATAAGGGCGGCTTTTCCCGTTTTTTTGTATGAACCAAAGAGGATTTCGTGTAAATTTGCTATAGTATGTATTACCTACCACAATGTTCAAATAAGCATCCTTAGCATGATGAAAGTCATTCACTGACCTGGACTTAAGCATATCAAACCGGTGGCGGAACTCGGACACATTGCCTGCCTTAACATATACCACCTCCGTATCTGGCAACAATTCCTCAAGTAAATGTGCAACTGCCTTTGTCGCCTGTCCCGTTTCTACGATTTGCCTGTTAATAAACCCCGCCAATTCTTCATCGGAAAATTCCCAGGTACGGGTCAGTCTGCCATACTTTTCTTTTGAGAGAAACCCTGCGTCCAGCAAGGATTTCCACAAAGTATGCTGCTTCCTCTGTATTTCCTTTTCCAGAGGAAACGAATCGCTCTTATGGGCATTAATCTGCTTTCTAACCAACACAAGATTGTTGTCCAGGCTGTCGTCCTTCACAAAATGCCTTGGATAAATATGGTCTATATCATACAGGTTATCATTGAAAAGATCTTCCAGCGAAATAGGTTCTCCGGTATACATACAACGTCCCTTTTGCAAATAGTATAAGTATAGCTTCTTGCTCCGAAATTCCCCCTCACTTCTTTGGCTAATCTCTTTCTGCCAGTCATGTCCATCTTTTTTGCACTGCTTATATAATTCCTCGAATTTTCTTTTCCTGGAAGCAGTCCTCCTCCCTTTTTCTCCATCTGCCCGAGGCATCTCCACAAAAATTCTGCCCGGATTTTCTCCCATTACCTGGGTTACTTCTTTCATTATAAGCAGGGTCTGCCACACCATTCGCTTCACTGGTGCAGAAAAACAATATCCCTCCAAATCATCATACCTGACCTCCTCCAAAAGCTTGTCCGCCTTTTCTGTTTTTTGGGCCAATCTGTCCAGATAAGTATATCTGTCGCTTAATAACTCCATAAGATTGCTGCTGGTTTCCCAAAGCGCCGAAATAACTGTGCGCACCTCCCCTGTCGCTTTCTCGCATCCCTCCAGTTCCAAAAACTGCCGTGATAATCTTCCCCAATCCTGCCATTTAAATCCGGAAATCCTTTTAATCTGTTCTATAGTCAAATATGCCATATTACTTTCCGGGCCATATTTCTCCGTAATCAATTCTGTCATAAGTTTCCTGTCACCAGAATAAACGGTTCCCCAGAAAATAATCTCTTCTGCCATCCGCTGATACTCCCAACTGTCAATCGCATCGCCTACTACATTCCTGAATCGCCCATAGGAAGTCAGCGCGCAGATAGAACTCTCTTCCATCCCTGTCAGTAAATCCTCTTCCTGCTCTCCAATCACTCCCTGAGATTGAAAATATGATAAAATCTTCTTTCTGCTTACTTTCTTGCCTTTTACAAAAAACAGATTATAAATATTCTGCTTATCTTCAACAGATATCCTCTCCCCATTGATTCTCAAAACATTCAGTTCGTTGAGCACCATATATTTTTCATACAAAAGCGAACCTTTTGGCAAAGCGCTTTCGCCTGTAAGATATGTACAGTGCCGCACCATCCGCATAATAAATTCTTCCCGCGTCCGCTGCAAGTCCACTTTCTGCTTTAGATTCCAGGGATATACTTTTCCATCCTCTCTTCTGACCACCCATTTGTTTGTCTCGTCACCACCGTTTATGTACAATGGCCCCACATAATATGGAATCTGAAACGAGAACAACTGAACTATTTTTTCGCTCACCGTAAGCCCTGTCTCATCCTTTTGCTGCAAAAAAGGGAGATATTTCTGCGCATTGCCTAATATGGCTTTCAGTTCTGCGGTATGAACCTGATTGGGAATCACACCATTATCAGCTGTCAGCTGTTTAGGAAGCAATGACTCATTTTCCAGTTCATGTAAAAGATATTGTGTATCTTCATCCCCAGGTATGCTCTTCAACACCTTTCGAAGATATTTAAAGAACTCTTCCGGGGAAGCCTTTCTGTTTCTGCGTACTTTCTGCTTTTTGCAATTAACGGATCCCACATAGCCACTATAATTATCATTCTCCATTGTTCGAAAGCAATACTCATATTCCTCAGGAGCATGCTTTTGTAATACTTTCTTCAATATCTTCAAATCGTCTTTATGCTTTTCATAAGAGGCAACTCTTGCAAAACAAAGATAGGGCTGCCCTTTCATTATCTCATTAAGCAACCAGCAGTCGTGCAATCTTTTTGCTGCTTCAATCAAGTCCGTCATCTGTGAATAACCACACTCGGATAGCTCACCAAATTTCTCTTCAAATTTTGCATCCCGAAAAGACACCTGTATTTTTCCTGTCTCACCAGCCAACATATCTTTCTGAAAAACATTGGCCATTTTCCCCGATAATCCGCACAACATCTTGATGATTTCATATTCCTGCTTATTCTTTGCAGGAATGACTTTCCATAGGACGGCCAACTGCTCGGCCCGCTCTTTTTTGGATATGGTTCGGTTATCCATCAATTTTTCAATATTCTGCTTCTGATATTGAATGGGAAAAGAAATACCGAATTCATCTGCGGCAATTCTTTGAAATTCGCTATATAGCGTGAGTATATCTGCCCCCACATCTCCAAGACCCGCATTAAGAAAATGCCCCCTGTGTTTAAAGAGATTCAGTATAGCCAAATATACCAGCCTTACATCATGCTTTTCTTCTGAGCATATCAGTTCTTTCTGCAAATGGGCTATTGTCGGATACTTTGAATAATAATCCTTGTCTGAAAAACCAACATCATGAAAGACAGCATCTTTTCCCTCTATTCTTTTATCCATATCATGGTATTTACTTTCCTCAAGGCGCTGATAAAAACCTGGATCAACTTCCCCTATCGCCTCACAGAAAAATTCCTTTAACATCCCTATTCTGGCAATCTCCCTGGCTCTGCGTCTGCGAGAGATACGATTTGTTCTTCTGTCAACAGCTGTCCTGGCCTCATCAAACAGCCGTACCCCCCAAATGTCCTTTCCCTTTCTACGCACAATATGATAATCCTCATCTGTCAATGCCCATCCCACTGAACTGGTTCCCAAGTCTAACCCCATATAATACATAAATAATCCTCCGCATTATTTATTGACATTAATTCTTTTGTATGTTATTGTTTATATAACTTACAAGGTGAGTGCAAATAAGGATTTTTCCGAAATCACTCCTCATGGATGTCCGCATTGTGCGGTGAAAAAGACTCTGTTTAGAGTCTTTTTTGATAGAAGATGTAATTTGCACTGTGGCGTTGCTGTCGATGATGGCACTACGATTACAAGTTTTGCTTTCTTATGCCCTCTTCCCGATGCGATCTCTGGGAGGATTCACACGCCGAAATTTCAATGCGCGTTCAGGAGTTGTCTCCGGGCAGTCTTCATCAAACGCAATCGGAGTGTTTCTCGCCTTAGCAAGCGCTTCCAGTTCTTCTTCCGAAAAAGCAAGCTCTTTTATCATTTCTGCTGTCATCCTATCAGTATTTACCATAATATAGCCCCCTTTCAAAATCAGTGGCAAGCCTGGCCGATATCAACCTTGTAACCTCTGTCTTTTTTCCGGTATCACCCGTCTGTATCCTCTCTGTATATACTACAAATATAATATCATTCACCTTGTCTGATAAAGCTCCTGCATTTCCGATTATCGTTTCGCCACACTGTGTCACATTAGCATATCCTACTGCCAAGTCCCCAATCGTATCATAGCGGTCTTCCATATCACTGTTTTCTTCATCATATAATTCAATTCGGTCATAATCAAAAAACACACGGGCAGCCTGTCTGAACGAAATGCCATGATGCTCCACATTATATTCATTTTTCCATTCATCATACTCAAACAACATCCCGCCCAGCCAAAATGCTATCGTTTTAGAATTGTCTTTATCAATCACCGTAACACCTCACTGTCAAAAAATAGTCTGCATTACTTTGTATCAGTATACCAGATTCCGCCCCTTTTTACAATGTATGCTGAACGTCTTTTCAATGCCAGAGCCATAAGAAAGAAGCAATCGCAAAGCGACAGCCCCCCTGTTAAAAGCTGGCCGCCGCCTGCCTCATTCTTTTATTCATTCCATGATTCTCTTGATAAGCACTACTCTGAATTGGCAGGCAGGCAAGGCCCCGTACTTACAAGGCCTTGCGGGCTGCAGCCGCCCTATTCCGGCAGTACGCTCCGCCGCAAGCTGGTATAGGCCAGCAGGATATAAATTCCGTAAATCAGGAAGAACAGCGAGAACGAAAGCGCCACAATGGCTGCGGGGCTGCTCATCCCTACCATGACGCCAGGCTCCGGCAGCCGGGCCATGTGGAAGAGAAACGGAGCTGCGATCAGAACCGGAGGGACAGCGGGCATGGCATAGTAGAGGGCAAACTGACGGCCCAGGGCGCGCTTCATCTCCTGTCTGGCCATGCCCAATTTCCGAAGCAAAATGAACTGCCGCCGGTAGCGGTCTGTTTCACTGAGCTGCTGAATGGTCAAAATCGTGGCGGCAGTCATGCTGAGAGCCAGAGCCAGATAAAACATGGGAAATACCGAGATGGCCGTCTGAACCGCCACCTGGGCAGCCTCATTTGCCTTTGTGGAGACAAAGCCATACCCCGCAGGATTCTCCTGGTTATCATATTCCGTTGCGGCGATATCGGTCAGCGCGTCATACTGCCGCTCAGATACCGGCTGAAGCGTCTTCGCGGCATAGGCCAGATGGTGGACCGCCTGCCCCGCAGCCGCCTCGTCCGGGACTACCAGAATATACCCCCGGCCGTTCCCCACACCGAAACTTTGGGAGAGATGCTCCGTGTAGACGCTCCCTGGGGTCAGCGTGACATTCCCCAAGACAATCGGCTGATGGTAGTCCCCCAGAGGCTCTTCCAGATAGGTCATGCAGTGGATCAGATACCGCCCAGGCTCCATCTTCGCCGGCGGATAACCCGCAATCTGGCGAAGCGCCGCATAGTCGCTCCAGCAAAGAACAGGGTCTCGGTGGTAATTGTAGTAATAATAGACGGTACGGCTGCTGACGTAATCCTGCACCTGGGAACTGTCGCTCAGGTAGACCTGATACAAAACCGACTGCTCTACCGGAATATTTCCGTCAATGTATTCCAGATAAGGACCGGGGTCCTGGTCCTCTCCCTCGATTCCGAAATAGAGATCAAAGCAGGCGTTTTCTGCTGCCCTGCCCCGAAAAATGCCGTTGAACACCAGCCCGCTTCCCTCGGTGAGCAGTGTGGCGGTAAAGATCATGGAAATCACCGCCATAACCATTCCCATGGTGGCGAGTTTTGAGGCCAGGGTACGGAAAACCAGCAGGGTCTGCCCCTGATATTTCCAGGCGGGACGTTTCTCGAAAAAGGCGGGAACACCGGAGGCGAAGCTGAGAAAAAAGCCAAACAGAGCGGCAATCAGACACCCTGCCCCCATGATGCCGATCATCAGACTGCCCGCTGTCAGCAAAGCAGTCCCCGCCACCCCCAGCAGGATGGAGACGCCAAACATCCAGCGGCGGAGCTTTCCGGTCCGGATGGCCACGCCCTCATTCTGCCGGTCAAAATAGATGAGATCACAGATCTTCATTTTGCGGACGCGCTTTCGGCTTTTCCCAAGGGCGTGCAGATAAATCAGAACAAAATAGAACAAAGTCAGCCCTGCCGCCGGAAAGGAGAGCGCCAGCGCGAAATGATAAGGCAGGCCGAACATGGCGAACAGAATGGCCCGCAGAATCTGGTAGAGCAATCCGCCCAGCGCCAGTCCCAGGGCAAGTGCCGCGCCTCCCACCGCCAGGTTTTCCAGGAAAAACAGCCTCGCCACCTGCCTGTTGGTCAGCCCGATCAGCACATAGGTTCCCAATTCCCGGCTCCGGCGGGAAAGCATGAACCCGGTGGCATAGCTTACCAGCCAGCCGAAGATGCACACAACCACCGTGCTGGCCAGGACGATCACAAAAGGCAGCATATCCATTCCCTCCGAAAGCTGCCGGACTTCCCCGGAAAACACCAGTCCGTTGAAAGAATACAGCAGCGCCGCGGCCATCACTACAGTGACAAAGTACACCAGATAATCTCTCGCCTGCCGTCTGGCATTGCGCAGGGACAGTTTAGATAACGTCACTGACATCACCTCCCAACGCGGCAAGGACATCCAGAATCTCATGGTAGAATACAGATCTTCCCCGCTCTCCCCGCAGCAGTTCGTTGAACACCCGGCCATCTTTCAGGAACAGCACCCGCTTGGCGTAGCTTGCGCTGTAGGCGTCATGAGTGACCATCAGAATGGTAGCCCCCATGTCCCGGTTCATGGCAGTCATGATCTCCAACAGATTTTTGGACGCCTTAGAGTCCAGAGCTCCTGTTGGTTCGTCCGCCAGCAGCAGGGACTGCCCCGCTACCATAGCCCGCGCACAGGCAGTCCGCTGCTTCTGCCCGCCGGAAATCTGGTAGGGGAATTTGGGCAGGATGTCCTCGATCCCCAGCTTTCCGGCCACGTTCCGTACCCGGTCCTGCACCGTTTTCGGGTCCATGTGATTCAGGGAGAGGGCCAGACCGATGTTCTCCTCCACAGTCAGGGTATCCAGCAGATTAAAGTCCTGAAACACAAAGCCCAGCCGTTCCCGGCGGAATTTCGCCAGTTCTTCCTCGCCCAGATCGGCTATGCTCACCCCGTCCAGCAGGATTTTACCTGCGCTGACAGTGTCGATGGTGGAGATGCAGTTGAGCAGGGTGGTTTTTCCGCTGCCCGACGCGCCCATGATGGCCAGGAATTCTCCGGCCTCCACATCAAAGCTCACCCGGTCCAGGGCCTTGGTGACATTGTTTTTACTTCCGTAATATTTCTCGATATTTTGTACCTGAAGCATAAGCAAACCTCCTTTGCACCTTATGATACACCGGATGCAAAGGAGGCGGTATCGAATTCATATTGATTTTCCTTACAATTCTGTAAGATTCTCCTTTGCGGGAAAGGTCAGCGTAACCGCCGTTCCCTCTCCCTCCCGGGAGACAATACCCAAGCCTATATCCAGAAAAGACGCCAGCTTTCTGCACAGATACAGTCCCATACCGGTAGAGCCTCCCCTGCTTCGCCCGTTGCTGCCGGTAAATCCCCGGTCAAACACCCGGGGCAGCTCATGGGCCGGGATGCCGATGCCGTTGTCCTGAACCACAAGCTGAATCTGTTTCCCCAGGGGCATTGCAAAGAGCGTGATAACCGGTTCCCCGCTGTGATACCGGGCCGCGTTTTGGAGTAACTGCCCCAGAAGAAAGACCGCCCACTTTTCATCGGTATAGACAGTGACGTCCAAATGCTCCGTTTCCACCCGGACACCGCTTTGAATCAGCAGGGCGCGGTGGTTTTCAATGGCCCGGGAGGCAATTTCCCCCAGGTTTGCCTGCCGGAACAGGCAGTCCTGTTCCGGATTTTCGGCCCGTGCGTAGAACAGGGCCCGCTCTATATGAGCTTCGATTTGCGCCAGCTCCCCGGTCAGTTTCCGGCGGGTATCCCCGTCTAAGTCCCGGCAGAGCAGCCGGGCGGCAGTGATGGGCGCCTTGATCTCATGTACCCAGCGTTCCACATACTCCCGGTACTCCCGTTTGGAGGCTTGTGCATCTGATACCGCCCCGGTCATGGCCCGCCCCGCCCGGCGGGTCAAGTCAAAAAGCCGGCGTTCGTAAATGCCTTTGGGCCGCAGGGCGCACTCCGCGAACAGATATTTCCGGTCCAGACCGTCCCAAATGGCCTCCAGCTCCCGAAGATACGCCCGCTGACGATAGAAATCCCAAAGCTGCGCCGCCCCGAAGACCGGCAGAAAGACCAGCAGTAAAATCACCAGAACACCCGGCTGCGTCCCCGTAGAAAAAAGGAACAGCGCCGCCAGTCCGGCGCAGATCAGCCAGAGGGCGATCCGTCCCATTCGATTTGCTAGAAATTCTCCCAGGGTCATAGCTGATACCCCATTCCCCGACGGGTTTTGATGGCGTCAGGCATGCCCAGCGCCGCCAGCTTTCCCCGAAGCCTGGTCATGTTCACGCTGAGGGTGTTGTCGTCAATGTAGATCTGATTGTCCCACAGCGTGTCGATCAGATCTCCCCTGGAAACGATTTGCCCCGGGCAAGCCATCAGACAGGCTAAGATCTGCAGCTCATTTCGGGTCAGCTCCGCCGTTTTTCCCTTGGCGGATACAACTCCTTTGGTCAGGCTCAGACACAGCCCCTCCGCCTCCAGGACATCATTCGGTTCCGGTCCGCCT
>ERZ808051.1403-NODE-1403-length-16203-cov-4.117326_pt1 | contig 16203 bp, 11 predicted proteins | sample MGYA00380199_ERZ808051 | MGnify/ENA primary metagenome ERZ808051 (study PRJEB31490, sample SAMN06133391) | mouse gut metagenome | isolation source: J11 | host: mice | place: China: Chengdu | collected 2015-05 ...
GCTGTAATCCGTGCTGAGCGAGCTTTGTAAATCGTCCACCGCGCGGTGGGAAATATAAACGTCGTCCCAGCGTGTGGCAGGGCGGCCAAGTGTGGCAGCATATGCTTCTAAGAAGGATTCAAGATCGTTGAATTCGATGATCGTAGGGTTCTCATAATGTTCTGCCCGGATACTTTTGCTGACATTACCGGTTCCGACACGCACTGGCAGGATACGGCTGTCCTCATTCTGGTAGACAACAACCGTGCTTTTTGTGCCAAAGTCTATTGCTACAATGCGGTTGCGGTTGATATCAGCGCGCGGGTTGCGGGCTACATATCCCTGGTAGGAAAGATCGAGTACCGGGCAGCCGTCCGCCTCGCTGTCACACCACAGATCCCAGTGCCCGCGGTTCGGGTCGGTGAGAATTTTCTCATCGTATGGGTCTATGTCGGCGCGCTCGTGGTCAACCTCAAGCAGAAGCCTTGAAACTTCGTCCGCATCGAGTTCGTCAACGACAATGGGTTCGCCGTCCTCCGTGCCCGCCCCTTTGGCTTTCAGTTCCTCCAGTTCCTTTTCCTGTATGGTTCTGCTGACCTTTGCGCGAACCATCTCACACAAACTTCCCTCACAAAGGGGGAGTTTCTCAACAAGCTTTGTATATTCCATCCCTCTTACCTCACTTTACCAGTGCTTTGTTTATGGTTTTGCCGTTTACGCGGTATCCCCTGAGTAATACACCTGAAATTTTTGGAATTCTCGTCCCACGCGTCAGGCACACATGGATGTCCTCATCGAAGCGGTCGCCTGTCTGCGGTTCAATCAGCGAGTAGACAGGCTGGTCAAACGTCAGATTGTAGAGCGAAACAAAATACGCGAAGAGCCCGTCAATTTTCAGGCAGTCTTCCGAGCCGTCCGCCGCTAAGGTTCTGCCATAGTCCCAGAGGTTTGACAGACTGTTTTTCTGCACTCCGCAGGAGAGAAAGCCGTCCGGTGAGGAGGAGCGGAAAATGTTTTTCATCGCTTCCCTGGATTTTTCACCGAGGGAGCCATAAAGTTCCATGGCGCGGATGAGCGGTTCAAAATCCGAGAGTTTTTTGTCAGCATCCCGCAATTTTTCCTGTGATGAAAGCATCTCCTGCCGCAGTGATGATATTTCCGCTTCAAGTGCTTCCCCATGCTGTCTTGCGTCTTTTAACTCCTGGCGCAGGGCAGTGATTTCCGCATTCAGTGCCTTTATGGATTTTTCTGCCATTACATCCTCTGCCCCAGATGCCGCAACAGACATTTCCGGTACATAACCCGATGTCTGTGAGTTTTTGTAGGCTGCCCCCGGGGAGGGAATCCCATAAAAAGGTTCCCTTCTGTCGCACTCTGCCTGCAAAGGATTTTCCCCTCCGGCAAGAAGGAGAAAATATTCTTTAATTTCTCTGTCTTCCAAAATAAATTGACGTATACTGTCCCAATCCATTTCAGCTACCAGCTCCTCCCGCTTTGTTGTTGTTTTTGATGTTCAAAAATACATTGATATGGTACAATAAATATCCCAAAATGTCAATGTCTTTGCGCTTCGGTTTCGCGTGTATTTCCGTGTGGTGCAAAGATTTCTTCGATCCTTGTCCTTGCACTTGCAAGCTCCGCCGCCGCTTTTTTGTCCTCTGTTTTGTAATCAAGCGGCGTGATAACACGGTACTGACCGTCCAGGGCAGCAAGCACATGGCATGGGAGCAGGGAGAGGGACGCAATTTCAACACAGTCCCCCTGATCCTCTGTATGATCCGCTCTCTGTAATTGCACCTTGACGAAAACAGTATCGTGGTTGATATCGCGTGTCATGCTCGAAACCACATTGCCAAGCGAATAAAAGCACGGGACGCTTCGCCCGTCCTCCGTTACAATATATTCCATTTCCTGTAAACAATGCGGATGTGAACCAATAATTAGGTCGGCTCCCGCTAGGGCGATCTCCTTTGCATGGGATTTTTGGTAATCGCGCACATCGTGGACATTCTCACTGCCCCAATGCATATAAACTACAACAAAATCTGCCCCATCCTCGCGCGCCTGTGCGATTCGGTTTGTTATGTTCTTTTTGGAATAACTGTCGATTACGCGCGCAAGCTGCGATTGGGTGACGAGTGCGCGCTGGTTAATCAGTTCGGTAGAGGAGAGTATGGCAATCTTTATGCCGTTTTTCTCCATCATCATATAATGAGCGCCATCATAGTCCTCCCGGTAAGTGCCGGTGTGCAAAATCCCGTATTCGTCAAGGTGTGCAATGGTTTCCTCTATCCCCGTAAGCCCACCGTCAAGACTGTGGTTATTTGCAGTTACAAGATGCGTGATGCCAGCCCAGGTAAGGGACTGGAGGTAATCCGCCGGGGCGTTGCAGTTTGGCTGTTCGTTTACTTCCCTCTCCTTTGTGGAGTAGGGATTACTCTCCGAAAGTGTGGTTTCAAGGTTGCCAACGACGAAATCGCAGGAGGAAAAGAATTCGCGCACGAGATGAAAACTGCCCGTGTAATCATGTGTCCCATCCCGCCGTTCTGCGGTATACTGCTGCCCGGCAAGGCACATCAGGTCACCCATCAGGCAGAGGGTGACGGTTTTTAGTTGTTCTTCGGTATCCTCCCCGCCCAGGGAAGTAATGTCCGTACTTTGGTCAAAGTTAATATTATCATCGCTTTTTGTCGGAAAAATTGGGGCAAGGGCAAATGGGAGAGTGAAGGAGGATGAAATTTCAGAAGAGGTGGTTTCTGTATCAGGTGGATAATTATGTCCTTCAACGGATTCTGGAGGTTTCTTTGATTCAAAAATTATGGGCAGCAGCAAAAGAATAATATTTAGCAGCATAACGATAATAAATGCGGTAAGCAGTCGGCTTATCCTGTTTAGTTTTTTCATGTTAAATCCTCACATTTTTATGATTTTACTACTGATAAAAACAATTTTTTTCCATAATAATTATACCACAAATAGCAAATTTTTTCAAGACTTGTTGTTTTTTGGTGGTGGGATTAGAATGTATCTTACCTAGAATCGGAAAATATCAACTTGTTTGGTGAAAAAAACATTAAAAAGGAGGAAATTTATGGGGGAAAAAGACTGGTTGAAATTGGTAGGAAGAGAGAGCGGATGGAAGGAAGTGTGCATGGCGAACAAGTATACGGAGGAGTTCGGTCTGTCGCTGACAAAAGAGGATGCAGTACAGTTGATGGAAAGGCGCGATGAAGCTTTGAGGAATGAGGGGCGGGTTGAGTTTGGAGGGGGGATACTGACCAAGATAATATATGCGTTCTGTAATTCTGATTTTGTGGATGCCGACGAGTGGAGTGAGATATTGGGCAGGCTGACAGAGATTTTTTATCTTTATAAGAACGAAATGCACGATGAGATAACGGATGATGAACTTATTGCATTTATGCGTGAACAGTATGAGGAGGTATGCCGCGGGGATCTGGATTATTTGGAGAGCACATGCCTTGATTTGTTTGCCCATGCGGTAAGGGCTGGATATCGTGGGTATGTAAAAAGCGGCGGACAGAATGAGTACGGGCAGTTTGATTTGCGTGACCGCTGGAGTTACGAGGAATATATTGCAGCATTAAATGAACTCTGCCAATGATGTTGTACAGATAATGAAGGACAATAAGGTTTTAACAAGGTATGGGATTGGCATATGAAAAGGGGGATGGGGGATATTATTTTGGGATGGAATAGCACAGAAAAATGGGGGAAGTAAAATATTTATACATAGAAGGAGGAAAAATATGGAAAATAATTTACAGAAGGGGTCTTTACCCGGTTATGGCATTGAAGAATTAATACCCGTGGTTGCCCGCCTTGCGAAAAAATATACTGGTGCGAAGAGCAGTTCAATCACTTACGAATGTGCAGAGCAATTGATGGAAGCAGTAATTTACTGTATCGGGGAGTATGAGGATTCCGGGGAAACCAAAATGGGGGAAGGAGATTTAAGTAGGATGGTGGATGTCCATAAACTGGCTGCGGCGGATGCATATCAGTTGGGGTATAAACTGGTGGTAGAAAAGGCAAAGGCAGCGAATAAGTTGTATAATGAAATTATGGAGAAATTCTGCGACTATGGGAGCAGGGCACTGTATGATACGATGGCAGTGGGGATGCCAGAGTTTTTTCTGCGCTACAATGCCCGATTTGCACCGCAGGACGAGTTATTGATGCTCGATTATCCCACACACAAACCACTCGGAAATCTAAAGGGGATTGACCGCATTTATTATTATCTTGTTTGTATTAAGGAGGAACAGGAATTTCTGAGGTGTTTTCCACAGGGATATGTGGAGGAGGTTTGTACGGCGTATCACAGGGAATACGGGGAACTTTTTATTAATTTAAGTGAGATTATTAATTTACAATGAATAATAGTGTTGCCGTCATATCGTCATATTTTGTCAAGAGTTTGGTGGCAGAGTTATCCACGACAAACGCATGAATGAATAAACGTTGAACAAAGTATTACAAAAACGTAAAATCGAAACAAATTTTTGTTGGAATTTCAAAAACCCCGTGTATATACATTTGATTTGGAGAAGTTCTCCTGCATACTTATTCCTTTTATTGGCAGAATGTTCATCCGTGCGTTTGTCGTGCAGAGTTATCGGGGAATTCTTGCAAATATTGACCTAATATGTTATAATTAAAGTATGGATATTTCCTGTGTTAAAAACGGCGCATAAGTTTAAAGGTATCTGAATAATTTTGGGCAGCGTTTCAGGTATGGTTGCACAGAGGCATCGTTCCGCTTTTTAGTAGGAGAAAGATGCCTCTATTTTTATAAGCTGATTTCGACGAAGTGAAGATGCCAATGATATGTGTTTCTCTTGTTTGTATTACAAATTTTACCAAGAAAAGGGGGATGTCTTATGTCCACAAAGGTAGATAGGACGACAAAAGAAATTATGAAAAAGTATAAGAAAGTTTTCAGGGTTTTGATTTTTATTGTTTATTCGGCGTTTCTTGTGTCATGTAAAAAGACAGGGAACGGCTCGGATGATATTATTTCGGACAATGATATTTTGGAAAATACCAAGTACGAATTTTCGGGGATTGTGGATGAAGCGGGGATAAAGGCATTTGCGGTCAAACCGTCAGGGGAGCTTCTTGTCAGTACGGAAGGGGGGAAGCTGTGCACTTATGATTTTTCTGGTAGATTATTGACGGAAGGGGAAACACAGGAGAACCCGGATTTGATTTATAGCAATCTGTGTTTTGATGGTGAGAAATGTTATGCGTATGATTCGAAAAGGTCAGCGGTGGTGGAACTTACAGAAGGTGAACCAAGGGTGATTACGGATTCGCTCAGATTCCATACCATCCGCAATATGGTAGCGGTGGGCGGCAAAGTATATCTGCTTGGCATTCCGTTAAATGACGAGAGTCTGGGAAGAATGTTTTCGTTTGGCGCGCAGGCTTTTGAGAATTTCGGGGAACTTGTATACTGCATTGATGCGGAGAGCGGAAATTACAATACATTACCGCTGAAAAATATTGTGGCGGAATATCGTTCGGAAAGTGGTAAGTTATACTTTTATGGTTGGGAGGAAGAAAAATATTATCTATATTTGTATGATATAAAAAAGGAGAAGGTGGCGGAAAAATATCATCAGGATAATATGAGGAATTCCCTTGCCGTTGCGATGGACGGAACTTATCTGTTTGCGATGACACCGGATGCGGGGTTGGTTGCGATCAACCTTAAATCCGGGGAGGAAACAAGTATTGCTCCGGGAACTTATGCACTGTCCGGGAATCATCTGCAAATTTATCGCGGGAATGTATTTCTGTATGATTTTGTAAGGAAAGAATTGTTGCAGACGGCATTTATTGCGGAGAATGGAATCGAGGTTACATGGCAGGAGCCATCGGGTGGGAAAAGCGAAGCCAATACGCCGGAAGTTGAACTGCCAAAGCGTGACGAAACCATTACGGTATGCTCGTATCCGGATATCTATAAGTTAATCAGTACAAGTATGGTAAAAGAACTTACGGGCATGAAAACAAAACTGGTATCAAGACCGGTGGATTATGAGCCGATGGTAACAGAACTTATGGGCGGCAACAGCGAAGTGGATATTTATTTGTTTGGCACGGGTGACATGTTTTCACGGCGATGCCGGGATTTGGGTATCTATGAGGATTTACAGGGTTCAGAAATTATATCAGGTTATTTGGAAAAATGTATTGATTCTGTTAAGCAGGTGGCAAGGACGGATGAAGGGGAACTTTTTATGCTGCCACTTGATATTAGCACGGATATGACCTGGTATATTGAAGAAAATATGGAAATATTTGGGATAACGAAAGATGGTTTGAGCACATTTGACCAGTATATTAATACTATGGAGCGGATTAAGAAAGAGCAGGGTAATTACCGCTACTATAATAATGCCGTCCAATTTATTTTATTATGTGACCGCCTTTATAATTTAAATTATACCGATCCTGAAAATAAAAATATGGATTATTCCACAGAGCTGTATCGCAGGATTGCGGAAAAATTATGGACGGGCTGGGATATGAACAGCCAAACTCCGTTCCATCCGCTCTTCCACACTTTTTTACAGGACTATGACATTAATTTTTCAGGAAATTTGAACAAAGCTTTCGATTTTGACAAGTCGCGCGTGATTTTTAAGACGGGTCGGGATGCGGGAATGTTCCCAAATGTTACGGACGGGGAGATGAATGAGGAGCTTTCAGGATGGCGTGCAATGTCCGTGCCAGTACTTAATGATCCTTCCGAAAAGTTACCTGCAAGTGTTACTTTTGCAATTATCAATCCTTACAGCAGGCAGAAAGAAGCGGCACTTGCATATCTGGAAGCCCTGGCAGTGGGAGGAGCGGATATATATACAAGTCCGACCAGTATATTTTTGATAGAAGATATGGAGTTGTACCGGAATCACTATGATATTTCCCTGCCGGTTATTCAGGATATGTATGAAATTTATGCTCGTACAACAATTGAACTTGGCTATATCTGGGCACCGTATATGAATTATATTAGTGACTATCAGCTTGGGCTTATTACCCTTGACCAGGCACTCGAGGAGAAACGGAAACAGGTGGAAGCATATTTATTGGAGTAGATGGGCAGGTGCCCGGAAGGGGCGGAGGCATTTGTCCATATGTGAAGACAGACCATTAATGGGCGTGGATTTTCAAAGCCTGCGTCATGGCAGCAGTTATCGCCTGTAGTGGCTGAAAGGATAAGAGTGATGAAGGGATATAAGAAGATTGTAATAATCATGGTGTTGGCAGTATCCGTGGCTTTCCCTGTATCATGTAACAATAAAGAGAACAGAACGGATTATGATGTTTCAGGATATAATCGGTATAAGTTTTCAGAAACAGAGGAGATTGGGGAAACAACTTTGTCAGAGTAATATCTGTATTTTAATACATATATTTACGAAAACCTTTAAGAAAAAATAAAATAACCCATTGCATGTTTGGAAAAAAACATATACAATAGGGTTATCGATAATGTTTTGCGGGGATTGGCACAGGTAATAGTCTGGCTTTAGGACGGTGATAGCTTGGATAAGAGAAGCGCAGGAATTGGAAAAACCGCCCGAAGGCAGCAAAAAGCAGTACTTGATATGGAGAAGATCCCGTAGAACAGGAAACGAAAACGATTTCGAAAAGGAGACAAAGGTATGAATTACGGTTACTTTGATGAGGTGAAGAAGGAGTATGTGATTACGAAGCCGAATACGCCGGCACCTTGGGCGAATTATCTTGGTTCACCGGCTTACGGCGCAATCATCTCAAACAATGCAGGGGGTTATAGTTTTGTAAAGAGCGGTGCGAATGGGCGCATTATCCGCTACCATTTTAACAGCGACGATACGCCAGGACGTTATGTTTATCTAAGGGATGATGAGTCGAAGGATTTCTGGTCGGCTTCCTGGCAGCCGGTAGCTAAGCCGCTTGATACATATGCGAGCGAGTGCCGTCATGGAACTGCCTACACAAATATGGCAGCAGACTATGCAGGCATTCACTCTGAGGTGCTCTATTATGTACCACTTGACAAGACCTATGAGGTATGGCGCACGAAAATAACAAACACGACGGACAAAGTGCGCAAAATTTCCGCGTTCGGTTATGCGGAATTCACCAATGACAGCAATTATGAGCAGGATCAGGTAAACTTACAGTATACACTGTTTATTACAAGAACCTACTTTAAAAATAACAATATGATTGTCCAGACCATTAATGAGAACTGTGGCAAGAACGAGGAGGGCAGTAACTGGCGGGAACGTTTCTTCGCTTTGGCGGGTGCCCCTGTAACCTCCTACAACGGCGATAAAGCCGCATTTATCGGAAATTATCACACTTACGGCAACCCACAGGCAGTTGAGAACGGCATGTGTGACAACGTGCTCAATTACAATTCTAACGGATGTGGTGCACTGCATACTGCGTTCACTTTACAGCCGGGTGAAACAAAGGAGATCGCATTTATCCTTGGACAGACCACCCCGTCCGCAGCAAAGAAGATTGTGGATGGTTACTCCGATCTGGCGGTTGTGGAAAAGGAAAAACAGGAACTGATTGATTACTGGCACGCGAAGCTTTTAAATTTCCAGGTTAATACGCCGGATGCGGCATTTAACAGTATGATAAATACCTGGAATGCTTATCAGTGTTTTATTACCTTCACATGGTCCAGGGCTGCGTCCTTTACTTATTGTGGGCAGCGTAACGGCTATGGCTACCGCGATACCGTGCAGGATATCCAGGGGATAATTCACCTTGATCCTGCAATGGCGGAAAAGCAGATCCGTTTTATGCTCTCCGCGCAGGTTGACAATGGCGGCGGGCTTCCGCTTGTAAAGTATGACCATAATGCCGGGCATGAGGATACGCCGGATGATGATTCCTATGTGCGCGCGACCGGACATCCGGCTTACCGCGCGGACGATGCGCTCTGGCTGTTCCCAACTATATGGAAATATGTGGCAGAATCTGGAAATAAAGATTTTATCAATGAGGTTATTCCTTATGCAAATAAGGACGAGGGCACAGTTTATGACCACTTAAAGCGCGCAATAAGATTCTCGATGGAGCGCCTCGGCGACCACAGGATGCCGGCCGGTCTGCATGCGGACTGGAATGACTGTCTGCGCCTTGGAAAGAAAGGCGAGTCCACATTTGTGGCAATGCAGTTATATTATGCAATGACGGTTCTCAAGGGTTTTGCGAAGGATTTAAATGATACCGAGTATATTGCATATCTTGACAGGACACAGAAGGAGCTCGGCGATATTATCCAGAAGGAATGCTGGGAGGATGACCGCTATGTCCGCGGTATTAAGGAGGATGGGCAGGTTATCGGTTCAAAGAATGATCCGGAGGCAAATATGTGGCTGAATCCGCAGTCCTGGGCGGTTATCAGCGGTCTGGCGACAGCGGAGCAGGCAGAGAAGGCTTTGGAGTCCGTGCACCGCGAGCTGAACACAAAATATGGTGTGCGCGTGATGGCTCCGTCCTATGTGGATCATGCATTTGACGGTGCTCTGGCGCTTTTGTTCAACCCGTCCACAAAGGAGAACGGCGGTATTTTCTCGCAGCCGCAGGGATGGATTATTCTGGCAGAAGCCCTGATGGGTCACGGAAACCGCGCTTTTGAGTATTTTACCGAGAGTTCCCCGGCATCCCAGAACGATGATGCGGATACGAGAAAGCTTGAGCCGTATGTGCATGGGCAGTTTACCGAGAGCTCGGAATCCCCGTTCGAGGGCCGTTCCCATGTGCATTGGCTGACCGGGACGGCATCCACATGCATGGTGGGCTGTGTGGAGGGTATCTGCGGTATGCGCCCTGACCTTGACGGTCTGTGGGTATGCCCAGCAATTCCAAGCACCTGGAAGGAAATGACCATGACAAAGACATTCAGGGGGAAGAAGCTTAACATTACGGTAAAGAATGAGAGTGGTGCTGAGAGTGGGTTTAAGGAATTCTACCTGAATGGGGCAAAACTTGATAAACCATATGTGGCAGCGGTGGATATGAAGGATGAGAATGAAGTTGTGCTGGTGATGTGAGCAATATAGTATTGTGCTTTTAACGTTGGAGTAAGAGTTTGTGCCAGATGTGGAAGTATGATATAAGGATCTGTTAAGATCGGGTATAAAAAAGATGGAGGATGGTTATTTCTTAGAGAATCACCATCCTCCTTTTTTTAATAGTCTTTCGCCAACAGAAAATCTGAAAGATGCACGATTTTTATGCCGTTGATATTGCCTGCGGCAAGTTCGTCAAGTGTCACTATATATTTTGGATAGTGATCCCTGATTTCAAGCAGGTTACTAACCTCGCGGTCGGATTCTTCGGGCAGGTTGCGACAAACCTGCACATAGATTCGCTCGTCGCGTCGGACTGCGACAAAATCTATTTCTTTCGTTTCGTTTTTGCCAATATGGGCTTTATAACCTTTTCTGCAAAGTTCAAAGTACACGATGTTTTCAAGCATGGCGGCAACGGATTTCGGATTAAACCCCATTATGCAGTATTTAAGGGAAGCATCCGCAAGATAGAATTTCTCCTGTGTTTTCAGCACGGATTTTCCCTGCAAGTCATACCGCTGGCAGCGGTAGACCACGAAGGCCTTTTCAAGCCATTCCAGATAGTTGTAAACTGCTTCCACAGAAAGGGAACGGCCCTCGCTTTTTAGGAACTTGACAATAGCATTGGCTGAAAAAGTTTTGCCAACATTTTCAACGATATACTTGACAACACGGTTGAACAGGTCAAAATTATTGATATTGTGCCGTCTTGTTATATCGCTTGTGATAACGGAGTTGTAAATACCTTCTACAATCTGGTATGCCGCCCCCTCATCAAAGTTGTTGCACGCGACGATAGGAAAACCACCCATGCGGATATACTCATTCAAAAGTTCTTTTGGCGTGCGGTTGCTTGCTTTCTTGAATTCCATAAATTCTGCAAAGGACAAAGTAAATACGGGGATCAGGATATACCGCCCTGTGAGGTAGGTAGATATTTCGCCGGACATCAGTTTGGAATTGGAACCGGTCACATAGATATCTGTATTATAGTTTTCCAAAAGACTGTTGATCGCCTTTTCCCAACCGGATATTTCTTGCACTTCATCCAATAGAAGGTAGTAGCGCCCATCGTCAGTTATTTTCTCCCTGATGCCGCTGTGCATATCCTTGTCTGTCATACCATCCTTAAAATCTTCGGATGTATAGCGCATACTGATAATATGGTCTTCCATAATTCCACAATTTATTAAGTCTTCTTTAAGCATTTCCAAAATCGTGGATTTTCCACAGCGACGAATCCCTGCAAGAATTTTTACCAGCGGCACGTTACGGTATGTTTTCAATAGTTCCATATAGTGGGGTCGAACTATCATAATAATCTCCATTCTGAGAACGTTTACGTTCGAGGCAACGATCAGGGCTTATTTGTGGACGCTCCCCGCATAAATAAACCCTGTGAAAAATAATTGCATCAGCATTATTTTTCACAGTATCACTTACTTCTATAACTAATATATCTAAAAATAGAGAGATAGTCAATAGTTTTTAATTAAATTACGAAAAAACTTTCCTGTTTAAGAAAGTTTTTTGGTTTTACAGCCATTTAGTTTATATGAAAAGAGGCTGTTGCAAAGTGTTGAACCGCTCCCTGTCAAGTAGACAGGTGAAAAAATAAAAGTTTTTCTATCTCCAACCATATGAAATGCTCCCTCCTAGGTAACAAGTTTTATATATTTAACTTGTCTACCTAGAAGGAAGCATTTCATGTCATAAGCAGATAATATATAATCTGAAATATTTTAATTCTTAATTATACATTGTGAAATTTGCTAAATTTTGCAATAGCATCTTTCATTATAACCAAAGGAAAGCATTTTAATTTTTTAAAAATTACAAAACATTTTCTCAACTCCAATTTGTCAGCAAATAAGTCTTTTTTTGGAGGAGGTTGTATTTCTTGTGTTCAGTGGTTTTAACCTATCAAAGTAATCCCCTGCTTTTAAGTCGTAAAGACGAAAGCGGGGGATTTCTTTGTGCCAGATGGGATGCAAGCTCCATTTGGCAGGCTGAGATGCATAAGGATATTAGAAAGTGGCAAAGTGTATTGTGAATTTATTTTGACTAATATGTTCTGATATTTGTGTTAAAACCTCAATACTGTAAACGACTTCGCCGGCAGTACGATTTCTTCCATAACTGACCCCTCCGAATCCGATAAAACTGCCTTTTCAGGGAGCAGACGGTCTTTTTCGGATTTTATTGATACACCTGCATCCGCCGCTGTATTGCCCGCCGTAAGTGTTTTTGCGCGGTAGCGGCTGTGGGAGCAGAATTCCTCATCAATCTGTAACTTCACTGGTTTTGCTTCCCCATTTGCATTTACTATCTTTAGAATCACTTCCCCCTCTTTTTCGCAATAACTTACCGAATAATACAGCCCTTCCTTCGCTGCCTCTTTCTCTCCTCCCCCGGTATCGAGAGTTATATCCCCCATATTGCAGGAATAAAGCTGTTGGACATAATAGCTTGCACTCGGATAGACCTCTGTTTCGTCAAACCAGATCATATCGGGCGACCACTGTGCGTAGTCAAGTCTTGCTAAAAGTGGGGCGTAGGAAGCCATCACAACAACATCGGCATTGCGCTCTAGGTTGGTCAGGAAAGCAGCTTCCGACAGTGCTCCCTCCACGGTATTTGCATCAGGGCGGTTCATGCCGCTTAGAGGATGGGCGGCGTACTCACCGGAAAACACCTTGACATTGCGGGGATAATTATCGTAAAAATCTACATGTTCATACAGCCATTGCGGTCTGACATAGTAATGCTCGTCCACCGCGTACACAAAATTGCTTTTGTCCGCGTTTCTGTGGTAAAAATCCCAGGCTGCCGTGTAGCGGTCGGACGTTATATCAGGTCCTGCGGAACCGATCAGGCGGATAAAAGGATAGCGGTCGTGTATGGCTTGTTCAAATGCGGTATAGCGCTCGAAGAAGTCCGCGCGCTCCGTCTGCCACTGTTCGTTGCCAATACCCAAAAGAGTAAGATTAAACGGTTCCGGATGTCCCATTTTTTCCCTTAGTGCGCCCCATTCTGTATCCGTACTTCCGTTTGCAAATTCAATCAGGTCAAGCGCATCCTGTATTAACCTGGAAAATTCTTCACTATTAATTGTGACCTGCTCCGTTGATTGGTACTGGCATGCAAAACCTACGTTCAATACTGGAAGAGGCTTTGCGCCGATTAGTTCACAGAGCAGAAAATATTCGTAATATCCGAGCCCTAGGGTCTGATTATAATGTGAATATTGTCCGCAAAAATCGTTTTCAGTGCAATTTTCATGCACTGCCCAGCGATTCCAGTTATTTTTGCGGTTCCATGGCTCGGTCAGGGAATCCTTGTAGCGGTAACGGTTTGAAAATGTATTCCCCTCAATAATGCAGCCTCCTGGGAAACGGAGGAAACCCGGTTTTAATGCCTTTAAAGTATCAAATAAATCCTTCCGGAAGATTCCTGCCACGGCATCCGCCGGGAACATGGAAATAAAGTCAAATTCGATGGTTCCGGGTTCCGTGAAAATCAGCGCAAACACAGCTCCCGTAACGGATTCATTTGCATGCAGTGTCATATGGTATCTGCGGAAATAATTATAAGTTTCTTCACTGTGGTCTTCGCAGGAAATTTCAGCCATGGCATAGCTTTTTCCGTCTTTTATAACTTCGGCACGAAAACAGCCCTGGTAGGATACACAGCGCGCAAAGAAAGTAACATGGTAATCCATGCCCTCTTTTAGGGCGATGCCACCATACCCGCTGTTGCAAAAGCCCGTTTCTGCACGGTGTACGGTGGAGCGCAGATAATGCGGGTTATTTTCGGAAAGTGGGCTGCCCTGTACGGCGCGCAGCGTGATGGCAGCATTTGCAGGGTAAGGATTCCAGCTATAAAGCCCATCATATTCAAAATAATAATCTTTTGCGTCCCCGCCCGCCCTGACAAATTCGAAAGAGCGGTTTTCAATCATTTCCGCGTAGAGTCCTCCGTCCGCTGCATAATTGATATCCTCAAAGAACAATCCAATCATATCGGGTTGGATTTTGACGCAGCGTGCTGCGTTGATTTTCAGTTCCATAGGCTTTGTCCTCCTTTATTAATTGTCCCATTTCTTAGCTGACAGTTTAACTGTGGAAAAAATTATATTTTCAGGTCAGTATTTTGGCAAATGGGAAGTGTTTGTGGATTGTAGTTAGTATAGCATATGAAATCCGTATTTACCAGAAAAATTTGGGGGATTTTGTGGTAATCTTCCTGTTTGATATATTAGTATTGCATCCAAATGGTTCACTTCTATTTTATGAGAGGAAGTAGCTATACTACTTATAAAATACAAAGTTGTAATAAGAAATGAAGGTTATAAGTGATTTATAAGTGATTGACAATTTTAGGGATTATCTTTATAATAGTTGTAAGTAAAAGAGGGAAAGAGCTTTACAAAAAAATAAATTACAATGAAGGGGGTAAGACCCAAAGAAAGCATTTTCAGATATCTGTTTGTTTAATTATGGTATAAATATTTCAGGGATATTTTAATAATTAGACGAAATTACACCAGCGTCGGTTTGCTGCCCTACGAAGGAGGACATTATCCTTGGCGAACCGTGTGCACGCTTTGGAGGGAACCATGTCGAAACGACATGGTATAATATCGAAAGATATTATACCAGCGCCAATTCGCATTCGACCAAAGGGAGAATAATTACCACAGCGAATTGTGCGCATCCCCCGGAGGGAAGCATGTCGAAACGACATGGTATAATATCTGAAAGATAAAAGTGCTAATTTACTTTTTGACTGGGAGGAAAATAATTTTTAAAGCGAATTGTGTGCATCTTTGTAGGGAATTATTTCAGAAGGATATGATATAATTTCCGAGGGAAAAAAGTATTTCCCCACAGGGATGATATGAACGATAGGGTATAACCACTCGAAAATATAGAAGGGAGCATTAATTATGCAGAAATTACCGCCAATTGAAAAATTCTATGAAGCTTATTCCGCCCTCGCGGATGATCGTGTAAATATGGGGGAAAATGAGGCGACGGTCACGTCTTCGGACGGAGCTAAAGCTTACAAGGTTGAATGGCAGGAGGATACATATTCCTCCACTGATAATGCAACATTGTGGCAGGGATATGCCGGATATCCTGTAATCAGTATCCTGATTTTACAAAAAAGGCTTACAGTGGATAAAAATATATTTTCACGTTTTTCGGATATTAACTGGAACAGTCTTAACAAAAAACATAAGAGGGATTATAGGGCAGCGCTATTGGAAGTATATGAGCAAAAGCAGTTTACCGACGAAGAAATCCGGCATGTTGAGGATATAACCGCACAGGCGTTTGAACAGTTGAAAAATCTGCCGCTGAAAATTGTGCGTAAAGTAAAAAGAGGGAGTGAAACAAAGTAAATGCTGTTTGTTACTTGTTGAGGGGAATAATTAATGGAAGATTTTAGTGTAAATGAAATGTTGGATATGCAAAGAAGGCTTCAGGATAGATATAAAGATAAATGGGGAGAACTATCCCCTGAAATAGGTAAACAGCAGCTTCTTTGGATGATAGGTGAAATAGGTGAAGTGATTGATATCGTCAAAAAAAATGGAAGTATCAAAGCGGTGAGTGAGGTTGAGCTAAGAAAAGCTCTTGTTGAAGAAATGGCGGATGTTCTTATGTATTATAATGATGTTATGCTCTGTTACGGAATATCGGCTGATGAGTTAAAACGGGCGTATACTGCAAAATTTGAAAAGAATATGACACGTTGGTAGACTATAGCTTGTATGTAAATTGATGTTTTTAGGTTTTTTAAGTGATATAAGGGATACGATGCCGGCAATATGCAATTGGGGTATAAAGGGAATAGTGGATTGGAATAAATATATGCTGAGTCAAAGGCTGAATTAAAAGCGGAACTAAAAGCATCAGAGTAGATTACGGATAAAATATATGAAAAACAATTGTAGTTTTATTAACAATTAAATAAACTAAGAAAGTGCAAATTTATATCTCATGTCATATTAAATCTTATTAATGTATTCTAATGAAACAGGACATTGCTGATACTTATAGAACCAAACTCAGGGAGGTATTTTGTGACAACAGTATAT
>ERZ808051.1404-NODE-1404-length-16202-cov-4.258543_pt1 | contig 16202 bp, 8 predicted proteins | sample MGYA00380199_ERZ808051 | MGnify/ENA primary metagenome ERZ808051 (study PRJEB31490, sample SAMN06133391) | mouse gut metagenome | isolation source: J11 | host: mice | place: China: Chengdu | collected 2015-05 ...
TGTCCCACGAATTTGCCGATCATGCAGCCGATGACGATGATCACCAGACCGATGAAAATGTTGGGGATGAAAGCAAAGATCAGGTTCAGCATATGTACCGCCGGATCAGAGATCACACTGATCTTCAGCACGTCAAGGGCCATCACGATCATGGGGATGAGAATCAGCACGTACACGATGTAGGCCAGCGTGTTGGAAAGCCTGTCTGTGTTGGCCACCTCGATGCCAGCTTTCTCCTGCAGCTTGTTCACATTGAGCTTATCGAATAGATGCGCCAGCAGCTGGCGAACCAGCTTTGCGATGAAGCATCCTACGATCAGCACGATGGCCGCTGCCACGATGTTGGGCACGTATCCCCACACGTTGTTCAGCAGGTTAGTGATGGGAGTAGAAACCTCCCTCATTCCCAGCGCCGAAAAAATTCCCGGCACGAAGAGCAGGAAAACGAGCAAGTAGACAAGCTTTCCGATGAACTGCTTCGTGCTTCCAGCCTTGCTGGCATCGCCCTCCGAAGAGTCAAGCTTTCCCAGAAACTGGTCTATCTTTCCTTTTTCGAGCAGCTTCAGAACCAGAGACTTCACGATGCTTGCCACCACGAAAGCGATCACAAGAATCAGGACGGCGCTGATCACCGACCAGATTCCAGAGCCTATGGCGGACAAGATTGAAGAAATGAATTGTGACATGGCATTTCCCTCCATATCTGTTTATTTTAAATATCCTTACATTTCCGAATTATACCACATAAAAGTAATTATCACAATATTATTTCCTGTTATATTGTCGAAAGATCGAAATATGAAGCCAGAAAATATGATTGCGCATAAGGGCTGCCCCATGATGACAGGCATACGTCAAAAAACTCTGAAAAGCAATATGCCCATCTGTCCATGTGGCAGCCCCGAACCTACATTTTTCTATCTGGCATTCTTCTTTATATTTATCGTTTCTCAGCGCGTGGACACATACTTATGCAGCGTCCTGCGCACCGCGCCGGGGCCTGCGAACAGCTCCGCGGCCATTGCCTCGATTCTCTCGCCAAGTCCGGCTGCGTACAGATCCACGCCGAACACATCCGTGCGGCCAAACAGCTCTTTCAGGCAGGAGAAGTCCTGCTCTCCCTCTCTCACCTCCAGAGGCGCCACGATGGCGCGAAGCTCCTCCAGCAGCGGATCCGGCGATGGCTCGAAAGCCTTGCCCGCATCGTCGATGCCCCGCAGATACCGGGCATATCCCGCCAGTACCAGCGGCAGTAGCACCAGATCGTCCATGTTCAGGCCTCTCGCCTGATAGGCCTTGATGGTCTCTCCGAAGCGGATGGGAATCTTCTGGCTGGTGTCCGTGGCGATGCGCTGGGGCGCGTCCGGCATGAAAGGATTGGGCAGTCGGCGGTTCAGCACGGCATCGATGAAGTCTGCGGGCTTTAGGACGCCCGGATCCGTCACCACCGGCATGGCCTCGACATGGCCCAGCTTGGTGATCAGGCCTCTGATATCCTCGTCCGCCATCTCTGCGGAAATCAGATCATAGTCCAAAAGGCATCCGTAGATGGACATGGCGGTATGCAGAGGATTCAGGCAGGTGCAGACTTTCATCCGCTCCACCTTGTCCACGGTCTCCCTGTCCACATACATGACACCGCCCAGCTCCAGGGGCGGACGGCCATTGGTATAATTGTCCTCGATGACCAGGTACTCCGTCTCCTCCGCATTGACGAAAGGCGCGGTGTAGGTGCGCTTGTCGGTGAGGATGGTGTAATTGTCCTCGAAGCAGTCCTCCGCCAGCATCTTCTGCACCTTTTCGTCCGGGCGGGGCGTGATCTTGTCGATCATGCTCCAGGGGTAGGTCACCTTTTCCGGATCCTGCACATACGTCAGGAATTCCCCGGGAACCAGTCCCTCCTGCGCCCACTTTGTGGCATAGGCGATGACAGCGGCCTTTACCTTGTCCCCATTGTGGGAGCAGTTGTCCATGCTCTGCACCGTAAGGGGCAGCTTTCCGGCCAGGAAGCGCTCGTAGAGAAGCAATGTCACCTTGCCCATGATCAGCGCAGGCCTCAGGCCACGCTCCAAATCCGCCGGAGCCACTCCGTACCCTTTCTCCGTGATGGTAAAGGAAATCATCTGCAGGCTGGGATTTGCAAAAATCTCCGCCAAGCGGGCCCAATCGCTCTCGAACTGCGCATCCGCTTTCAGACTCTCCGTCACGGAAGCGATGACCTTTTTCTGGATATTACCGTCGGACTGCAGGCATACCAGCAGGCTTAAATTGTCATAGGGCGCGTAGGCCTTGTCGATGATCTCGAAGTCGAAGCCCTCAGCCACAATGACACCTCTGTCATATTTTCCCGAATCCAGGGCCTGCTGCAGAATAGCTGCGGGGAACGCGCGGAACAGATTCCCGGCCCCGAAATGTACCCAGGTAGGCTCCGCATGGGTCTTGGCCCGCACGGCCTCGATGTCGAACCGGGGAAGCTGATATCCTTTTTCCGCCCACTCAGGGCCGATTCCATTCTTTATGTCAATCAGTTTCATAAATGATAAACTCCTTTACTTTTCTTCCATGTCCAGCTTGTCTAACATATCCCAGATACCCCACATATACATGATGCCCAAAGCACGATCATACAATCCGTAGCCGGGGCGCACATTGCCGGGACCCTCATTCCACAGATGCCGTCCATGGTCAGGACGGATATAGCCCTGGAAACCGCAGTCGTGATAGGCCTTGATGATGTCCAGGATACCCGTGTCCCCATCGCAGTCCCTGTGGCTGGCCTCGGAGAAATCTCCGTTCTCGAAATGCTTCACGTTGCGGATGTGGGCGAAAGCGATTCTGTCGCAGTGCTTGCGCACTATACTGGCCACATTGTTCTCCGGATTGGCGTTCAGGCTGCCGGAACACAGAGTCAGGCAGTTGTACGGATCATCCACCATCTCCAGGAAATGGTCCACGGAAGCCGCATCCACCAGCAGGCGGGGCAGGCCGAAGATATCCCATGGGGGATCGTCCATGTGGATGGCCATCTTGATGTCGCACTCATGACACACCGGCATCAGCTGCTCCAGGAAGTATTTCAGGTTCTCCCACAGCTTCTCCTTGGTCACAGGCTTGTATGCCTCGAACAGCTCGTCCAGTTTCGCCATGCGCTCCGGCTCCCAGCCTGGGAACGTGAGGCCGTGAAGATTATTCAGGATATAGTCTGCCATCTCCTTGGGGTCGTCGTGAATCTTGCCTGCTTCGTAGTACAGGGCCGTGGAGCCGTCCCCCACGGGATGAAACAGATCCGTCCTGGTCCAGTCGAATACCGGCATGAAGTTGTAGCAGATGACCTTGACCCCGAACCTGGACAGATTACGTATCGTCTGGATATAATTTGCGATATACCCGTCCCGGCTGGGCAAACCGATTTTGATATCGTCATGGACGTTCACGGACTCCACCACGTCCATGTTGAAGCCATAAGGCTCCAGCTGTTTCTGCACCTCCGCGATTTCTTCCACTTCCCAGACTTCCCCCGGCATCTTGCTGTGCAGCGCCCAAACAATGCTGGTTACGCCGGGAATCTGCTTGATGTCCGAAAGCTTGATGTCATCATTGCCCTCACCGTACCAGCGAAAGCCCATTTGCATTCCCATATAAAGCTATCCCTCCTGTTTTCTATATTTTTGAATCTTCCATATTGGGGCCAAAGCGCACTGTAAGCGCTTACAATTCTTATTTTATACCCGTTTTCAGGATTTTGCAACCATTCTGTGTCTCAATTTTCATCCCCGTCTAGGGATTTTCGCGCAAGCCGGCAAGCAGATGCCTGCGTCTGGAAGAATGCCTGCCCAGAACGAGTCCTATCTCAAAATGAATCGGATTCGCTTAGGCATTCTTCCCTGTGAAAACGGATTGTAATGCGGCGCCTTTATAGCCTGGTGTCCCACACTCCGCAGAATGAGTCCACCGGATCCTGGCCTGAGAAAGCATCCGGGCCTGCCGTCAGCTTCTCCACCAGTGCATCAAAGGTACTGTCCAGCACGTCGTAGGTATTGATATAAGTCCGGGCCTGCGGAATATCCGCCAGCACGAAAGGCTGCTTGGTTCCTATGACGATGACCGGAAGCTCGTGTACATACCAGGGAATCTCCCCGCCGCCCTTTGTCATGCCGAAAGCGGGCCTAGCCACAGGCTGGAAGCCCCCCGGAATGTCCACCAAGGTGATAATCAGATCCTGCTTGGCCACGAAATCCTTTATGGCATCCTTTCCCGCAAAGTAGAGATTGATGTCCGGCTTGCCGCCCTCCTCCATCTGCTTCATAATCTTCTGGATAGGACTCTCATAGATAAATACCTCAAAGCCTTTGGCCTCCAGTCTGTCTTTCAGCTTCTGGGCAGGGGAGACCTTGTTTTTGCCCATGAGGGCTCCCAGGCCGGGGGCCTCTAAGCCTTTCACGTAGACAATCATAATGCGCTTATACTTCTCCGGTGTCAAGGGCAGTACGTCCTTATCTTTATATTTCACTAAAGTGACAGACTTGTCAGAAATCTCTTTTTGCATGGCCTTGTGCGCGTCACAGCCCACAATCTCATGCACCTGAGCTTTCGGTGGAACCAGGTCCGTCTTTGCCTTTTTGTGCAGTCCCATATGGGCTTTCAAAGCCAATATGCGGTGCAGCGCATCATTTAAACGCTCTTCGGTGATCCTGCCGTCCAGGTAGCCCTGCTTCATGGCCTCAAAGTCCTCGTCCATATCATTGAAGAACAGGAACATGTCCACACCGGCGGCAATGGCCGCAGGCATCAGGTCGCAGCGCTTCATGCGGCAGGTTAAGCCTACCATGTGGGAGGCGTCCGTAAGCACCATGCCATTGAAGCCCATCTTCCCCCGCAGCAGATCGGTAATCAACTCCGGTGAAAGAGTGGCGGGCATGATATCGTCATCCGCAATTTCCGGGTTGAAATGCCTGGTGTAAGCAGGCTGCATGATATGGCCTGCCATGATGGCCTCCAGGCCGTTGTCGATGAGGTTCTGGTATACCTTGCCGAAAGTGGCGTCCCACTCCTCACAACTGAAATCGTTCACGCTGTTGGCCACATGCTGATCCCTGAAGTCCAGACCATCGCCAGGGAAATGCTTGGCCGCGCAGCAAAAGCCAGGGTTGGCATGAGCACCGTCCATGTAAGCCTTTGTCATCTCTGTCACCCTGTCCACATCATTTCCGTAGGTGCGGATGCCGATGACCGGGTTCTCCCAGTTGTATAGGATATCGCTGACCGGGGCAAAGGACAGGTTGCAGCCAACAGCAGAAGCTTCCTTATTGGACATATAGCCCAGATTGTAGGCGTACTGCACGTTGCGGGTAGCTCCGATTTTGGTCTGGCTGCCAATGGTAGTGCCGTCCACACAGGCGCCGTCTCCGCCGTTCTCCGTGTTGCAGGCGATGATCAGGGGAATCTTGCTGTTCTCCTGGAGGATGCGGTTCTGCTCATGAACCTCATCCGCCGTGGCAGGGTTGTAGCGGATGCCGCCTATGTGGTACTTGTTCACGGTCATTTTCAGGTATTCTTCGTCCCTGCTGGAGCCCATGTTGAAGAAGAGCTGTCCTATCTTCTCGTCCAGCGTCATATCTTTGATTGTGTCTTCTACCCATTTACAATCCTCATCGGACAGGTAAAAGGGGTTCTCTTTCATATTGACCATACTGCAGTTCTCTCCTTTCTTTCATGTACATCCGTATCTGCATCCGCAAGGCTTTCTCCCGGTATGGGGTGAAGCGAACAAAGCAGCCGGATTTCCTGTCATGTCTGTAAAATTGTGGCGGAACCTTTTGTCCCTTTGAAACTTTCTCCCTGGTACAAATAGTCCCGCCTAGCTGTAGTCTTGCACACTGGAATCCAAAGAGACGGATTCCGGCATTGTCTGGTACAATAGAATCCACTTCGTGGATACTCCAATGGCCTGTACAATAGAATCCGCTTTGCGGATACTCCAATGGCCTGTACAATAGAATCCGCTTTGCGGATTCTATTGTCATGTATTATACACATATATTCCCTTCTTTATCCGCTTCCTTAGGGATGGCCGCCAGCAGGTCGATGATGGTCATGGCCAGGGGGAATCCTGTCCAGAACAGCGCCAGGTACAGGACGGCCACGACCCATTGTCTGGCATAGAAGCGGTGCCCGCCCATCCATCCGGTGAAAAGCGCCAGCAGCAGATATTTCTTCCGGTTCACGGTCTGGAGTTCTTTGGCATCTCTCTTGTCGAAAAAGTTGGAGATGGCCCTGGAAATCTTCCCCTCCTTGGGCCGGATACCGTATTCCTCCCTCACGGCGTCCAGTTCGGCCTTTGCCGCAAGGTATTCCTCCATAGTCACTTCATTTTTTGTCCCACCGGAATTCTTTTTCTTCATGCTGGCGCTCCCCTGTTTCCTTTTCCGTATGCAAATCCTGTTATGGCACCCGTCAGCCGCGATTATTGCAAAACCGCCTCCCATTTGTCTGACAACCGGGCGCATGGCGTCGGCCGGGCTTTGTCCGTATGTAACTTTATGCCGACTCTTTCATGGCCTTTGCCTTGATAGCCGCCACCTCGGCCTGGATGGACTGCATTTTCTCCTTGGTCAGCGGATAGAACTTCAGGGCCACCACATTGCACAGACAGCCCAGGATGATCATGCCGTATGCCAGGAATACCGACACATAGAGCAGGGATGTACTGTAAGGCGTGCTGGCGTTGGGGAGCTGATCCTTGAACCCGATGGCGGCGAACATCAGGCCGGCCACCATGGGCGCCAGGGACGAAATGATCTTGTCCACAAAGCTGAACAGAGTTCCCATCATGCCGGGCACATATTTTCCGGTACGGTACACCTCATAATCCGCGCAGTCCGCTGTCATGGGAATAACGATATTTCCGGCCACGCCCTGGAAGCCTCCCTGGGCTATGCTGAGCACTACGTAAAGAATCGCGAAATATCCCCACTGCAGACCGCCGTTCGCACTGTTCATGCTCCTGGGGTCTCCGAAGATCCAGAGAATACCCAGCAGTGCGCATACAATGATCTCTCCCCAGGACCCGATCAGCATGGCTTTCCTCTGGCCCAGGGTAGTGGCCAGCCCCGCCACGCCGCAGATCAGCAGAATCGTACTGGGTATGGATATAAAGCCGGTCAGCGTTCCGTTCAGGGCAAAGTTGCCTGCCACAACGCCGAACAATACGATTGTCACCGCGCTGGTCTTCGCGGAAGCCGCCAGCTTGTCGGTGGAAGCCGACACCACCAGCATCTGGATGGCTCGGTTGCCCTTGAGGGTCTCCCAGTAATCTTTCAGGCCTACTTTGACCGCCTTGCCGGTTCCGAAGAATTCGCTCCTGTCCTTGGGCGCTATGGAGAACACGGCTATGGCCGTGAAGACCGCGCTGAGGAGTGCCGTGATCCACCACAGATCATGATAGAAGCCCGTGGTGAGAATGCCGTCCAGATCCGGCGTGGTATGCTTTGCCAGCAATTTCGCCGCCAGGATCGCAAAGCCGGTCCACAGGAAAGTATTGTAGATACCGTCAAATACGGCAAACAAAGGCCGCTGCTTGGGATCGTTGGTCAGACAGCTCTGGGCCGACTTGGTGACCACACACTGGAACGTATAGCCCACATAATAGACCGCCGCGATTACGATGAAGAATCCGAAGCGGAGCGCATTGTTCTCGGGCAGCAGATGCGTCACATGGTACATGATAAAGCTCATCACAAGCAGAATCACATTGCCGATCACCATGAAAGGCCGGTTCTTTCCGAACTTACCGTTGGTCTTGTCAACCACGAAGCCGATGAACGGATCCGTCACGCCGTCCCAGATACGCATCATCATCGCGAAACTGGAGGCGGTCACTGTTGCCACCCCGGCAAAACCGCCCAGATAATATGCCACATAGTTCATCAAAAACAGGTACAGGTTCGTAGCGGTATTGTTCAGCGCAAATCCGCCGATACGCCACAGCGGGACGCGATGGATACCGTTTTCGCCATAATACTTGGAAGAATTACTGCTCATATTTTTCTCCTATTCTGGATTTGTCCCTGCGCTTTGACGCCACGCGGCAGAGCTGTACTGCCGCTCTCGCCGCCGGCATCTCTGTGCAGGGACTGTCTTCGCTTCCTTTTTTACTGCTTTTTGTCTGTTTATTTCCTGTCAATCTCGATCAGCTTGGCATTGATGCTCTCCAGGAATCCCTTGGGCATTGCGGAGCTCATCATGCCGCACATCTTCTCCGGCGTCATGCCTTTCATCATGTCCCACATGCCCACGCCAGGCGCCACATCGAAGTTCGTGGCCAGTTTCACGGCGTTGTGCACGATCTCAAATGCCTCGGGACATTTCGAAAGCTCTTCCATGGTGTCTTTGACGCTGTACTTGCCCTCCGGGAACTCCATGGGAGCCTCCAGATCCAGGTCCCCTGCCAGCTTGAACCAGTTGGCCACGCCCTCTGCCCTCTCGTTCACCTCGGGCAGCACGTAGATGGCGGGCTCTTTCTCCACTTTCTCTAACGTCATGCTGTCCTTTATGTCCCCGGCCACTGCCGTGACCATGTTGAAGCCCTCTTCCAGCGCCACCTCAAAGACAAACACCTTGTCCGCAGACTGTTCCCCTGCCGGCTTCCCGTTCAGATACAGGGCCACTGTGGGCTGATTAGAGTAGACCTTGATTTCCGTGGTCTCCCCTGCCCTCTGGGCATAGCGCTTACCGCACAGGTGCACCATAGGCGTTTTGCTCCAGTATGCCTGGTACACATAGTAGCTGTCCTTTTTCGTCTTGCGGTCCATGGTGACCAGCCCCTTGTTGTTGCGGCCTGCCACGCCGCCCTCGTTCCTGGCCGCACAGCCGAAATCGAACATGTTCCATACATGGCTGGACCACATCCAGGGCCTCTCGTCCAGCACCTTTGCCATATGCTCGTGGTACAGAGCCTGGTATTCCTCGCTGTAGTCCTTGCAGGCGGGGTTGGGGCCGTGGTAGGTGATGATGCCCTCGCAGCCGTATTCGGACAGCCCTAAGCAGATTTCCGGATGTATCTTGTGGAAATTGTCAAGCCAGGGACCGTTCTCCTCCGTCTTGCCGCCGTACCAGCCGAAATAATGGTTGTAGCTCTCCACGTCCGTGATGCCGTGCATGGGGCTCTCAATGGGCGTCATGGACACGTGGGCGATGGTGGTGAGCCTGGTAGGGTCAAGCTCCTTGCAGAGAGCATTCAGCTCCTTGTGGTTCTCCACCAGCTGCTCCGAAATGCCTCCGATGAGAATCTCATTGGACACGCCCCAGAAGCAGATACAAGGATGGTTATAATTCTGGATGATCAGCTCTTTCATCTGGCTGATGCAGTTTTGATGGGCTGCGGGATCCGGATTCATAACGCTGATAAAGGGAATCTCCGCCCAGATGACGAATCCCAGTTCATCACAGGCATCATAAAAGTCCTGGGAGTGCTGATAATGGGCCAGTCGGATGGTATTGGCTCCCAGTTCCTTGATGATCCTGGCGTCCGAATAATGATCCTCTCTGCTCAGCGCATTGCCCTTGTACAGCTGGTCCTGATGTCTGCTCACGCCCCGCAGGGGAGTGGGAACTCCATTGATGACGAAGCCTTTCTCCGGATCGCAGGAGAAGCTCCTGACGCCCGCTTTCACGGTCACCTCGTCATACGCCTCGTTCCTGCGCTGGAGGGTAGCCGTCACCGTGTACAGATAGGGGTTATCGATATCCCATCTGGTCACATCGGGTACATAGACGGTGACTTTCGTCTGATCCGCGGGGCGCACGGCAGATGCCACTTCCCTGCCCTGGGCATCTCTCACGGAGTACATCACCGTGAAATTCTCGTCTCCGCCCGTGACCCAGGATTCCAGCTCAAAGGTGGCGCCGCCGCACTCGCAGGGCACGGGCGTCACCTGCACTCCGGGTCCTCCGAAGTAATCCAGGTCAAAATGGGCATCGGGCACGCTGATCAGATTCACGCCTCTGTACAGACCGCCGTAGAAAGTAAAATCTGCCGCCTGGGGATATACGTTGCTCTTGTTCTCATTGCTGCAGGCCACTGCCAGCAGATTCTCCCCTTCCTCCACGCACAGATCGGTAATATCCGCCCGGAACAGCGAATAGCCGCCCTCATGGTAGACCGCCTCCTTACCGTTCACATAGCACCGCGCCTGCTGCCCCGCCGCGGGGAACTCCACATACACTCTTCCCCCTGCCAGCGGCTGCTTCGGCGTCCGGAAGCTCTTCGCATACCAGTAACAGCCGCGGTCATAGCCGCCGTTCCCGTCATGGCCGTCCACCGCATTCCACGAATGGGGCAGATCGATTTTCTCCCAGTCCTCCGGCAGGGTCTCGGGAAGCCCCGCATCTTTTTGGATGAATCTCCAGTCCTGGTTCAGGTGAATCAGATTCCGCATAATCGTCCTCCTTAGCTCGTTAAAATTCACACTATATTTTATACAGATTATAAAAATTATATTAAAAATCCCCAAATTTTCATAGGACAATTTTAATTGATTTTAGCATTATTTTATGATACTATAGTTAAGATAATTGATTTGGAGGCATTTTGATGAACCCTGGTATTTTTGACACTTTTGTTTCCCTGTGCCGCTGCCTCGGAATACAGGTCCTGCTGTTCGGGCCGGATTACAACGAGATACAGAACATAGACTATGGATTTCGGGGAAAAATATTCCGGAATTTCGACTACGGCAGACTGGCAGACGCTCTGAATCGGCATCTGGATCCGGGCGTATACTATCTTTATGAGGACGATCTGAAGCTGCACTATACTTTATTTCGCTTTCCCCGGGACAGCGAGGCGCCCGGGCTGTCCTCTGGGCCGGGCTCCTGTATCTGCTCCATAGGCCCTCTTCTGCATGCGCCGATCAACAAATCCGCGCTGCTTGAGCTCATGGAAAAGCAGGGCATTATGCCCCCCCTGCAGCAGGATTTCATAGAATTCTACCACCGGGTTCCTCTGTTTCCGTCACTTGACGTCTGGAACCAGCTGGTGGGTTTCTTTTTGAATCAGTACGGATTCCCGCCGAAGTTCATAGAGATCAATAATGATTCTCTGGATTTTTCTCCGGCCTGTACCCCGGACTGCCCTTTCCCCGACATGCCCGACGTGGCCATAAAAGCCGTGGAGGAGCGCTATCAATGGGAAAATGCGCTGCTGACCGCGGTGGCGGCGGGTAATCTCCAGCAGTCCATGGACGCCTTTTTCCAGCTGAGCCAGTACAAGATACCCGCGCGGATCTCGGACCCCATCCGCAATCAGAAAAATCTTCTGCTGTCTTTCAACACTCTGCTGCGCAAGGCCGTGGAGAGGAGCCATGTCCATCCGCTCCACATCGACAATCTCTCCAGACAGCTGAGCATCCAGATCGAGTCCGCTCTGATGCCCGACCAGCTGATGCCCCTGCCCAGCACTCTGGTCCGCAGATACTGTATGCTGGTGAACAACTATTCCAGGCGGGCCTATTCCTTTTTGGTCCAGACTTGTATGGACTATGTGGACTTTCACTACAACGCGGACCTGTCCCTGTCCAGCCTCGCAGACCTCTGCTCCGTCTCTTCCTCCTATCTGTCCTCGCTTTTCAAGAAAGAGACGAACATGACCGTCACGGATTATATCCACTACACCCGCATCCGGCAGGCATTGTTTCTGCTGAACGCCTCCAACCTGTCCGTGGGGGAAATCGCTTCCCGCTGCGGCTTCTCCGACGCCAATTACTTTACACGGACTTTCAAGAAGCTGCAGGGAAAGACACCGAAGATATACCGAAAAGATATGGGAATCAATTAATCAGCCAACAAGGAGGATAAAAATGGCAAACACACTCTCGACCTACCAAAAGAAGAAAGACTTCCTCGTCTGCGTAGACAGCGACGGCTGCGCCATGGATACCATGGACATCAAGCACATCCGCTGCTTTGGCCCCTGCATGGTGACAGAGTGGGGCCTGGAGGAGTGGAAAGAGGCGATTTTAACCCGCTGGAACGAAATCAATCTCTACACCATGACCCGGGGCATCAACCGCTTCAAGGGATTGTCCATGGCCCTGCAGGAAATTGACCGCACTTATCGGAAAATCGATGATTTGGACACGCTGGTGGCGTGGGCCGCTAACAGCCCCGAACTGTCCAACGATGCCGTGAAACGTGCCATGGCGGAAAATCCAAACAGCGTCATCCTGCCCAAAGCCCTGAGCTGGAGCCTGGCGGTGAACGCCTCCATCAACGAACTGCCAGAGTCCGAGAAGCTTCCCTTTGCGGGTGTAAAGGAAGCCCTTTCCTACGCGGAACAGTACGCTGACGTGGCCATCGTGTCCAGCGCCAACCTGGGAGCCGTGCTGGACGAGTGGGAGCTGTACGGACTTTTGGAGCATACGGACATTGTCCTAGCCCAAGACGCGGGAAGCAAGGCCTTCTGTATCGGGGAGCTCCTGAAGAAAGGCTACGCACCAGATCATGTGCTCATGTGCGGCGACGCCCCGGGAGATCAGGAGGCGGCAAAGAAGAACGGCGTGCTCTATTTCCCGATTCTGGTAAGGCATGAAAAGGAAAGCTGGGCGGAATTCATGGATACAGGGCTAAAGCATCTGCTGGACGGCTCCTACGCGGGAGCGTATCAGGAGCAGAAGACCGGTGAATTCCTGCGCAATCTGGGAGGATAAACAGGGCTTTCTCCCAGGATTCGATGATCGTGAAGCACAATGACCTTGCAGAAAGGATATTTCCTCTCTACAAGGTCATTTGAACTTACTCTATTCTCTTTCTGGGACTATCCCAGATTGCCCTCACTGGCTATTCGGGAGTGCCTCGGGATAAAGAAAATGTCCAGGGGCAACCCCGATTATCCTCTAAAGGCAATCCCGCATATCCTCTGCCCATTTCGCCCAAAAAACATTCAGAAGCATGATACAAGCGAAACATGCCACTCTGATTCAAACCGTACTCGCATCTGAATCACTGCAATCCCAGTAATTTCAAGGTATTCTCTCTCCTAGCTCCCAAAATAAAATGACCTCATAGAAAGGATATTTCCTCTCTACAAGGTCATTGTATAATAGCTTATTCTCTTTCTGGGACTACCCTAAATTGCCCTCACAGGATATTCGGGGTTGCCTCGGGATAGAAAAACCATTATCTAAAATACGCCACCCCGGACTCGAATATCCGGATGTCCTGCTCTCCGTAGATGTTCATGGCAACCGATACGTCCCGCCTCTCGCAGTGGGCCATCTTGCCCAGGCACCGTCCGTCAGGGGATGTGATTCCCTCGATGGCGGCGTAGGAGCCGTTGACATTGTACTCTTCGTCCATGGATACATTGCCCTCCTGGTCGCAGTACTGGGTGGCCACCTGTCCGTTCGCGAAGAGTCTGTCAATCCACTCCTTGGGCGCCACAAACCTCCCCTCCCCGTGGGAAGCGGGATTGCAGTACACGCCCCCGAGCCGCGCCTCCTGCAGCCAGGGAGATTTATTGGTGACCACCTTTGTGTACACCATCTTGGAGATATGTCTGCCCACGGTGTTAAAGGTCAGCGTAGGAGAATCCGCTGTCTGCCCCACAATCTCGCCCCAGGGCACCAGCCCCAGCTTGATCAGAGCCTGGAAACCGTTGCAGATACCCAAGGCCAGCCCGTCGCGCTTTTGCAGCAGATCCGTCACGGCCTCTTTCAGCTTGGCGTTACGGAACGCGGTGGCAAAGAACTTGGCGCTGCCGTCCGGCTCGTCGCCCGCGGAAAATCCGCCGGGGAACATGATGATCTGAGCCTGAGAAATGGCCTTTTCAAATTCGTCCACGGAATCTCTGATATCCTCCGGACTCAGGTTCCGGAATACTTTCGTGACCACGTCCGCCCCGGCACGCTCAAAGGCCTTTGTGCTGTCATACTCGCAGTTCGTCCCCGGGAACACGGGAATGAACACGGTAGGCCGCGCAACCTTGTGCTTACAGACGTATACATTCTCCGCCTGGTAGCACCCGCTCTCCACCGGCGCGTTCCCCCGCACGGCTTTCGTGGGATATACTTTCTCCAGTCTGGAAGTCCAGGCGTCCAGCGCCTCCTCCATCGCAATCCGAACCTGCCCGTACACAAACACAGGTTCTTCCGTCACCGTACCGATCACGCTGCAGTCGAATCCGGATTCCAGTAGTTCTGCCACGTCTTTTTCGGCCGTCTCCACCAGAATATCTCCCAGCCCGTTCTCAAAGAGTCCGGACGGTGCCACCTCACTGTCTATGGTCACGCCCAGCTTATTTCCAAAGGCCATCTTGGACACCGCCGCCGCTACGCCCTTTGCATCCAGCGCATAGGCCGCTACTGCCACCCGGCTTCCTGTCAATCTGTGGATATAGTCATAGAGCGCCGCCGTCTCGTCATACACGGGAACATCGAAGTCGTCTTTGGAAACCCGGAAGCGAACCAGCTTATCCCCGGCCTTTTTCAGCTCCGGCGTCACGATGTCCCCCTCTCTGGCAATGTCCACCGCGAACGAAACCAGCGTAGGCGGCACATCGATGTCATTGAAAGTACCCGACATGCTGTCCTTGCCGCCGATGGAGGGCAGGCCGAAACCGATCTGGGCGTCGTAAGCCCCCAGCAGCGCCGCGAAAGGCTGGCTCCAGCGGGAGGGATCCTCCGTCATCCTGCGGAAGTATTCCTGGAACGTGAAGCGGATCTTAGAGACATCGCCGCCGCCCGCCGCAATCTTGGCCATGGATTCCACCACCGCGTACACCGCGCCGTGGTAGGGACTCCAGGAGGACAGATAGGGATCGAAGCCGTAGCTCATCATGGTCACCGTATCGGTCTTCCCCTGAAGCACCGGGAGCTTGGCCACCATGGTCTGGGTCTCCGTCAGCTGATGCTTTCCGCCGTATGGCATCAGCACGCTGCCTGCCCCGATGGAAGCGTCGAACATCTCCACCAGGCCTTTCTGGGAGCACACGTTCAGATCATTCAAGAGCGCCAGCCATGCGCCTTTTACATCCCCCCGCCCAAGCGCTTCCTCCACCGCGGGCAGGGCATATTTCTCAAAATAGTTCTCCTTTTCGTCCGGGATATCCACCTTTACTTTCGTCTCCTGGTGGGCGCCGTTGGTATCCAGAAAAGCCCTCTTTAAGTCCACGATCCGATTGCCCCTCCAGTTCAGCACCAGTCTGGGCTCCCGGGTGACTACGGCCACGGCCACGGCCTCCAGATTCTCCTGCGCCGCATATTTCAGGAAAGTGTCCACGTCTTTCGGATCCACCACCACGGCCATACGCTCCTGGGACTCGGAGATGGCAAGCTCCGTGCCGTCCAGTCCGGCGTACTTTTTGGGCACCTTGTCCAAATCCACCGTCAGTCCGTCCGCCAGCTCCCCGATGGCCACGGACACGCCGCCTGCTCCGAAGTCATTGCACTTCTTAATGATGCGGCTGACTTCCTCCCTGCGAAACAGTCTCTGAATCTTGCGCTCGGTAGGCGCATTGCCTTTCTGGACCTCGGCTCCGCAGGTCTCAATGGAGCTTTCCGTATGTACCTTGGAAGAGCCCGTAGCACCGCCGCAGCCGTCCCGGCCGGTGCGTCCCCCCAGCAGAATAATGATGTCCCCCGGGTCCGAGGTCTCCCGGATAACGTTCTTCCTGGGAGCTGCGCCCATGACGGCGCCGATCTCCATCCGCTTGGCCACGTAATCGGGATGATAAATTTCTTTTACAAAGCCTGTGGCCAGTCCGATCTGATTGCCGTAGGAGGAATATCCCCCCGCCGCACCCCGCACCAGCCTCTTCTGGGGCAGCTTGCCCTTAAGGGTGTCCGCCACCGGCACCGTAGGGTCCGCCGCGCCGGTGACTCTCATGGCCTGATAGACATAGCCCCGCCCGGAAAGGGGATCCCGGATAGCACCGCCCAGACAGGTGGCCGCACCTCCGAAAGGCTCTATCTCCGTGGGATGGTTGTGGGTCTCGTTCTTGAAAAACACCAGCCATTCCTCGGTCTCTTTACAGGTGCCGTAGTCCATCTCCACAGGCACCACCACGGAGCAGGCGTTGATCTCATCCGATTCCTCCATGTCTGACAGCCTGCCCTCTCTCTTCAGCTTCCGCATGGCCATCAGAGCCAGATCCATCAGGCAGACGAACCTGTCTCCGGAATGCCCCTCGCCGAAGATTTCCTCCCTGG
>ERZ808051.1405-NODE-1405-length-16196-cov-5.764812_pt1 | contig 16196 bp, 14 predicted proteins | sample MGYA00380199_ERZ808051 | MGnify/ENA primary metagenome ERZ808051 (study PRJEB31490, sample SAMN06133391) | mouse gut metagenome | isolation source: J11 | host: mice | place: China: Chengdu | collected 2015-05 ...
AACGTCAACGGGAGATTATTGAGTTATACCAGGTCACCGTATGACCTGTGTATAATTCAACGGGATTTTAGGATCCATGTTTTTCTTCTGCTAATTTTATTGCCTTTTGCGCCAATCCTCTATTTCTGTATTCCGGCATTACAAAAACAGGGGATATTCGCTTAGTTACACCATATTCATGTTTATCAACAACTCTGATAGCACCTGCTGCTATGCCATTTGTGATGATAAAATAGTAATAAGTAAATGGCTGGTTTAATCTCATAATTATATTGTCCATAGGCTCTGTTGCAGGACTGGTTTCTGTATCTTGATATTTGTCATATAATTCTTTAAAAGCTATTACTTGCATATTCCACAATTTTTCTGCATCTTCAATGCCTATTCTCACCAGTCTGACATCCATAGTAATTCTTTCCTCCAAATCCTAAAAACTTGTGTCACTTCCGTTTCCAGTTTTCCTCTTCAGCCATTCTCCAAAATGTTCGAAGCCTTTTTCAATGCCAATTAATTCACCGATCATTGTTCCCAAAGCAAGGCAAAGCACAACCAGCATGGATTTTCCGCTGCTGATCTCCTGGCCATTTATTTTCAGCATTCCCTCCATTGCTCCGGCAATGGCTATAAAAAGGACGCTGATCCCACAGGCTTTACTTAATGATTCCTGCTGTTCCGGCCTGAATAATTTTCCGGCAAAGCGGCCAATCACTCCGCCTGTCACTATGCTGACACTATTGATAATTGCTCCAAGTCCTATCATCTTCTTTTCCCTTCGAACTCGATTCGAGTATACCAAAATTATTATAAACAATTTAAAATTACTGTAACCATCATTTCCATTTCATCTGCCCTCCCTTTGAACTGTCGCAAATTTTGCGACAGTTCAATAATCCACTTCTTCTTTTAGTGCATTATTGATATGCTTCCCATTCTATTTGTACAGATAAGGTTATCTTTTTATCATTTGTCTCAAATAATACAACTTTGTCCCTACTCATGAAACCTCCTTGTCAAAATGCGAAATTGCATCAGCATCATGTCCATTCATCATAAAATTCTTTTAGAAATTCACATATATCCGTCCCGCTTCTCCGCAATGATTTTTGTTCTCTTTTCATTTGATTTCTCCTCGTTACAAATCCCGTTTTTACACTTCCTGCAACTTCCCGACAAACTGGAATTTACTTATCTTCATCGTCAAGTCCGAGTGCCGTTTCAATTTCAGTATCCTCAGCTGTTTTCTTTCCAGTAATATCCTTATACGCTTCTTTTACACCGTTTTTTACTGCCCACTTCACGATAAAATACAATGCAATCAAAATAATGATTGCAGTTCCGCCACTGATTCCTAATTCTTCCCACATAATTTATTCCTCCAATTTCATAAATCCCGATTTTCTGTTTCCTATATCTTCCCGCCAAACAGGAAGTTATTGATACCTTCCTGTGTAAACATTTTTTGCTTCAGATGTCCATTTCTTAACAAACTCTGTCTTTGCGTCAGTATAAGCATCCCGATTATGTCCAAACATCTTCCACAATTTCAATTTCATCTTTTCGTATTCCTTGGCTATTTGTGTATGCTCATTCAAATAATCTCTAAAATACAATTCATCATTATCTCCAGTATAGCGGAGGTGTACATGAAAAACTTTATCAGCAAATCCGTCTTTCGTATATCCACGATTAAACGATATTCTGCCCGCTTCTGTTGACATCCGAATAAACCCGTTCTTTTCAATTACTTTTGCAGTATTCTCAATATCGGAATCCTTTGATACTTCAATCAGTACATCAACAATATCTTTTGCCCATATTCCAGATATTGCAGTACTCCCAATATGACTAATTCTCTCAACCTGGCACTGTGACAATGTGATTTTCAGGAAAGATTCCATTTCATCATAAAATATATTCCATTTATCATTATGTGGGACAAGGAACACGGGAAACAGTTCCCATAATTCTTCCAAAGGCATTTCCGATAGTTCTTTTCCCATTTACACTATCCTCCACAATTCCTATCTCTCCTATTGCATCCAATCGATCTGCATCTTGCACTTTTTACATAAATCTGTGTATAGTTTTTCATGATTACGCTCCTGTATCTGCTCGGTAAATCCCAATTTGTCTATTCGATTGTATCATGATGCCAGGCTTTTTTCTACGAAAATGCACTGAATTTTTTCTTGCGCTGCCCAATGTCTATATGCTAAAATGAGAAAAAGCGTATTTTCTAAAGTTCAATGATACTGGAACATCGGATTCCGGTATATCTGCAACATATCAATGCAAGGGACTCTATTCCCTTCCCTTTCAGAAAATTCGTGCTTTTATCCAGATAAGCAGGAGGTTTTCTGAATGGTAAGCAGGAAAATCTCCTGAACACAACAGAAAGCTTATCCATGAATCACCTCATACCGCAATCGAAGATATGAGTTTTCCAAAACCACGCATTCCTGTAATTTCAGCACACCCAATTTTGATAATTCGCTTTCTGACAACAAGGATTGTCCGTCAATTAAGGTAGAAGTATCTTTTCCGCCGATTAAAACAGGAGCGACAACGATATCAATGTAATCAATCAGCTTTTCACGAAGAAACAGCCCGTTTAATGTACCGCCGGTTTGTATCGTGATCCTCTCACATCCAAATTCTGATCTTAGTTTTGTAAGAACCTCTTTCAGCGACAGTTCTTTTTGATATATGATATGAAGGTTGTCTTCTTCCACTTCAAATGCCGGATGGTTTTCATTCGATGTAACCAGCACAAATTGTTTTGATAAAGCACAAAGATAACGTATGCCATGTTCCTTTAGATGCTGATTATCAATCGAAACAAAGGACACAGGCGTTTTTTGGGGCATGTCCTCTGTGTTCGCGCCGATCTTGGCCTGCACTCTGCCGGAATTCAGCGACCACAGATCCGTTGTCTGTTCGATTTCATAATATTGATGTAATCCTTCCTTCACTCCTGTGATTTTAGGAAAATCCTTATCCACGTCTAAGCTGTCTGACGCACCGGTGCTGATTTTTCCGTCAACAGACATCAGCATAAATAATGTTGTAACAGGTCTGTTCATTTTATACCTCCAATCGATTTATCTATCTGATTGTAACACAGCACCAGGCATATTTCCAGAACAAAGAGTATCGCTATCCAATGGAAACCGCTTCCATCCGGTAAGCTTCCCCTACCTGCGTCTCCCACACATAACGCCCCTTTTCATCCACAGAAACCGGAACTTCCTTCCCGGCCGTGGACACCGCAAGCTTCTCCCCGCAGCGGACTACAGCCCTTCCGCCCTTCTTCGCATAGAGAACCGCTTCCTTCAGCCTCCCGTCCTGCCAGCAGATATCCGTTTCAAATCCGCCTTCCGCGCAAAGTCCCGTCACACGCCCCTCTTTCCAGGAGGAGGGCAGCGCCGGGAGAAGGCGGATCTCGTCCAGATGGCTCTGCAGCAGCATCTGTGCGATCCCGCAGGCGCCGCCCAGGTTGCCGTCGATCTGGAATACCCAGGGAATGCCCGATATCCTCTCCAGCGGCGGGTGCATGTCGAACAGGTTGGGGGCGGTCAGCTTTCCTAACAGGTCATGGATATACCGGACCGCGCTGTCCCCGTCGCCGAACCGCGCGTACAGGTTGATGAGCCACGCGCAGCTCCATCCCGTATGTCCTCCTCCGTGCTGCATGCGCCGCTCCAGTGCCTTTTTTCCAGCCTCCAGCAGCTCCGCATTTTCATATTCATTGATCTGATTGGACGGAAAAATGGGATAGAGATGGGAAAAATGCCGATGGCCGATCTCCCATTCGTCATAGTCTTCCCGCCATTCCATCAGCTGACCGTGCCTGCCGACACCAAAGCCGGGCAGCTTTTCCAAAATCCGGACTGCCTGCTCTCCCAGGTCGGACTGCTTTCCAAGGATCCGCTCGCTCTCCAAAAACTGGATCAGAATATCCCGCAGGATTGCCGTGTCCATGGTGGAGCTCATGCAGAGCCGCCCGGTCTTTCCATTTTTCATGATATATGTATTTTCCGGAGAAACGGACGGGCAGATCACCAGCTCCCCCTCATCCTCCATCAGAAAATCCCCGAAAAACTGTACGCATTCAAACAAAATCGGGTACATCCGTTCCAGGAAATTCTGATCCATCGTATACCGGAAATGCTTCCAGATGTGGGTCGCCAGCCATGCGCCGCCCATCACCCAATAGGTCGCCGGAATGGCCAGATCCTGGGGAGCCGTATCCGCCCACACGTCGGTATTGTGGTGGGCCACAAACCCGCGGCAGCCGTACATTTCCCGGGCCGTGCGCTTTCCGTTTTCCAGCATCCGCTCCAGATGTTCGAACAAAGGCATATGGCACTCGGAAAGGTTGCAGATCTCCGCGGGCCAGTAATTCATCTGGGTGTTGATATTGATGGTGTATTTGGAATCCCATATGGGCTCCAGCTTTTCGCACCAGATCCCCTGCAGATTGGCCGGAAGCCCTCCCGGCTGGCTGCAGGACATCAGCAGGTAGCGGCCGTATGCATAGTAAAGCGCCGCCATTCCATGATCTGTACCGCCCTCGGCAATCCGACGCAGACGCTCATCCGTGGGAAGCCGCTCCAGATCCGCGGTCATCTGCGGATGCGCTTTGTTCTCCGCTGCCCCGGCTCCCAGCACAAGCACCGACCTGCCAAACATTTTCGAATGCCTGCGGATATGTGCCTCCCGTACCTCCTCGAAGCCTTCAAACGTCAGCCCCGCCATTTGCTCCCGCAGATATGCATAGCAGTCGGTAATCTTCTTCTCCCGCAGCGGATAGGTGGTAACGCCGTTCACATAGATCACCGCCCGGTCGGCATTTCTGATCACCAGATGCTCCCCGATCGTCTGAACACTTCCGCCCTGTACGCAGGCCTTCGCCTGTATGCAGAACTCGCTCCCGCCTTTTCCCAGATCCCCGTCGATATAGATCGTGTCCTCTCCCGCGCTTCCCGCGCAGTTATAGTATCTCCCTCTCGTCAGCAGACCCGACATGGAAAGGCTTCCCGGCCTGTCCGCCGAGAATTCCACCGCCAGAGTATCCGCTTCCAGGGAAATGAAAGCCTTCATTATATAGGTGATCCCATTCTGCTGATAACGGACCGTGACGATTCCATTTTCCAGGTCCAGCTCACGCCGATACCCGGAAATCTCACCGCCGCTGTTTTGAATCTTGTAGGAAAATTCCCCCAGTGTCTGGAACGGCCTCTGGCTCTGTGGTGTTCCGGACAAGGCGTATACACTCAGCTCTTCGGCCTCCTCGATTTTTCCTTCCTTTATCAGGCGTCGGATTTCCGGAAAATGCTTCGACGCATCCGGATTGATCCGGTCGATCGGACCGCCGTAGACCACACTTTCCTCGTTCATCTGGATCCTGCCCGTAGATGGCTCGCCGTATACCATTGCTCCCAGACGGCCATTACCGAGAGACAGCGCCTGCAGCCATTCCTTCGCATGATCCGCATAGAATATTTTGTACATTTTTTGTGTCTCCTCCATTATTATGAACCCGCCCCATCACGGTATTGACCGGATGCCATGCATCGCGCGTTCCTGACTCAATGGATGCGTAATTTCACATTCTTTCTCCATCCATTCTCCATCCCGTCAAATCCGCCCGCCGTATCGTCGATTGTCAGCTTCCGCTTTGCTTCGTCCCATGTAAATTCTGTCAGCGCATACCTTCCGTCCTCGTAATGGTAGTTATTCCCTTCATCCTCGTACAGTGTAAACGCCCCGTCCTTCCCCGGATATACATGGATCTCCAGCGGATTTTCATTTTTTTCATCCGCATAGGTTAGTCCCTTTTTCATCGGGATGATCGAGCCCGCTTTCACAAATACCGGCATCTCATCCAGCGGCGCGTCCACAGTCACAAACTGACCGCCCTCATATTTCCAATCCGTCCAGTAATGATACCAGTCGTCTCCCGCAGGCAAGTAGCAGGTCCACACCTTCTCCGCTTCCAGCTTCTGGTTCTCCTTCCCATAATACATGGGCTCCGTCACCGGGCAGATGAGCAGGCTCTTCCCGAACATAAATTCCTGATCCATGTTCCGCGCCTGGGGATCCGCCGCATAATCGAACAGGAGACTGCGCATCATCGTCCCATGGTTCAGGCACACGTCCCCGGCCAGGGAATAGATATACGGCATCAGATCGTACCGCAGGCGGATGTATTTCTCAATGGCGTCATAAAACGGCTCGCCCTTTTTTCCGAAGTTCCAGATCTCCCGGGGCGTATCGGTGCCGTGGGAACGGAACATAGGGAGAAATGTGCCCATCTCCAGCCATCTGACATACAGCTCCCGGTAGCCGTAATCCGATACGCCCTCGTTGTAATCCCCCTGCCAGAACCATTTCGGCGAAGGATCCGTATTGCAGCCGCAGCCCCGGTTCTGCCATTTGCTGCCCACCGTGAAAAATCCGCCGATATCCAAGGTCCAGTAGGGATACCCTGACAGGCCCATGTTCAAGCCCTCCGCAATCTGCTTTTTCAGCGTGTCCCAGGACGCATACGTGTCCCCGGACCAGAGCACCGCCCCGTACTTCTGCCCCGACGCATACCCGGAGCGGGTCAGGTTCAGCACACGGATGTCCTCCGTCTCCTTCCGCTGGTTTTCATAGATCCCCTTTGCGTGCATCAGCGCAAACAAGTTGGCCTGCTCGGGGGGCAGATATTTTTTATGCTCATTTCCCACCAGCACAAAACGCTCCCAGGGCTCCCGCTTCATGGCCCCGCCCCAGTCCGGGCCGCTGAACGGCTCCGTGGAATCGCACCACCAGGAATCGAATCCCCCGTCAAACAGCTCCTTTTTCGCCTGCTGCCAGTACATTTCCCGGGCCTCCTCGGAAAATGCGTCGTACGTGGCATAGTCATAAAGCAGATGCCCCGCCTGGAACAACTCCGTATGATTTTTGCCCCCTGTATTCATGTTGGGCCACACGGACACCATGGAATGGGCGTGCATGCCGTGAATCTCCTCCATACGCTCCTTCAGATCCCCGTAACGGGATTTGTCCACCAGCTTTTCCCCCCAGTTGCCCGGCTCCCAGGTGTTCCAGTCCTGCACCACGCAGTCCAGCGGCACCCCCAGCTCCCGGTATGTTCTCACCACATCGGCCAGCTCCTTTGCCGTGTAATACTGCTCCTTGGACTGGATATAGCCGAACGCCCATTTGGGCAGCATGGACGCGCGCCCGGTCAGGGATCGGATCGTCCCGATGATCCCGTCGGGTGTCTGTTTTGCGATAAAATAATATTCCATTTGGGAAATGGTATCGAAAAACAGGTAAGAATCGTCTGGGCCGTCGTGGAAGGTCATCAGGCTGCCGCAATTGAACAGCATCCCGTAGCCCTGATCCGACAAGAGAACCGGCATGGGAATCCGCATATTGTGCTGGTACAGGTATTGGTCATGTCCCCTGTAATTGTAGATCCCTTCCTCTGCCTGCCCCAGGCCGTAGATCCCTTCCTCCGGCTTCCACCGAAAATGCAGCCGCCCTTTGTAAGCCTGGTGGTCCGCCACCTGTTTCAGGTTCTGGATAAAATTGCGCTCTCCGTCCACGGTTTTTACCCGGTTGATGATAGGCGCCTCGTCTCCTGTAGTATAACGCATGACGTCAATTTTTTCCAGCTCCCTTCCGCCCTCTTCCAGAATCACATGAGCGCCCCCCGCCTCACCTGTCCGGCTGTCCGCCAGCCGGGTCCAGATGATCCGCCCGTCCGCCTGCAGGACTTCCGCCTGCACACGGCTTGTCCGAATCTGAAAGCTATGTTCGGTTTCTTCCATAGAATATGGCACCGTGGCAAACGCCCTCCGGTCAATGAATACCGATTCTGTTTCCGCAATCGGTTCCTGGCTGAACACGCACCGGAACACCTCTTCCTCCACCGGAATCAAACGCAGGAAAAACATTTCCCGTGTTAATTCCGCATAATGCTCTGTCTGTATACATTTCATAATATCATTCCTTCCTGTTCTTAATCCCGCCTGTTTCATTCCCATTTCTTTTTTATTAATGCAGGGCTGTCATCCATGAGTGCTTCATCCATGGTGCGCCCCATGATCGCCTGTCGTCCTTTTGGGAAATGCTTCATCCTGCTCATCCATTTAAAATCATATTCTCTACATGTTTTATTTCATCCAGATAATCCCCATGAACCGCCATCCGGAAAAAATCATCCCCCCGGATTCCCTTCAATAAATAATGATCCGATTCGATCTTAAAAAATGGTTTTTTCAGCATCTGCATGTACAGAAAGCTCCCCAACGGGCGCAGTGATTTGATAAAATCGTCATCCATGGGGCGCTCCAATATAAAATCATACGCATGCCATCCCGCCTCCGCGCACCGCTCCCGGGATGGGATGATCTCCAATATATTCATGCTTTACCTCCTGTTCCCTGCCCGGCCGCAGCGCATGCTCCGTCAATTTTCCGCCGCTGCCGCAATCTCCCGCAGGATCTCCAGAAATTGCAGGACTTCCTGCTCTTCTGTCAGCGCCGAAACACTGACCCGCACCGTGCCCTGCTCCTCCGTTCCCATGGCCTGGTGGATCAGCGGCGCGCAGTGGAGTCCCGCCCGGACCACCGTTTCGTATCCGTTCTGCAGGATATACGCCAGCTCCGACGGGCGCAGCCCTTTCAGGTTCATGCTCAGCACCGGCCCCAGGTTGCGCCCCTTCTCTCCATAAACCGTCACGCCTTGTATTTCCGAGAGTCCGTCATACAAAATCCCCATCAGCCTTTTTTCCGCTTCCGCGATCCGCTCCACGCCGCGGTCCAGAATGTATTCCACCCCGGCCCCCAAAGCCTGAATCCCGTGCCCGTTCTGGGTGCCTGTCTCGTACTCGTAATCGCCGTCCCCGTAGACCAGCCTGCTGCTGTCCTTTCCTGTACCACCGTACCGGTAAGGCCGCATCCCCACGCCTTTCCGCAGGAAAAATCCGCCCGTCCCCTGGGGGCCGAACAGCCCCTTGTGACCGGTAAATACCAATGCGTCCACATGCCAGCCATCACAGTCTACGGGAATACATCCTGCGCTCTGGGAAGCGTCCAGCATAAATAAAACCCCGTGCTTTTCTGCAATTTCCCCGAACCGGGCGGCGTCCTGGATCATGCCGGTCACATTGGAGCAGTGGTTCAGAACTAAAAGCCCTGTCTCCGGGCTGATCCGTTCCTCAAATACTTCCGGGCTGACCTGTCCGTATTTGTCGCAGGGCAGAATCTCCACCTCCGCTCCCGCCGCCATCCCGTTATACAAAGGGCGCAGGACGCTGTTGTGCTCGGTCTGGGTGACCAGGATCTTTTTTCCCCTTCTTTCCATTCCATGGAACAACTGGTTCAGCGAATCCGTTGCCCCCGATGTAAAATAAATCCGCTCCGGGCTGCCGATCCCCAGCAGCCTGCCCAGATTTTCCCGGCAGCCTGTAAACACATCCTTCCCCCTACCCTGCCCGCTGCTGCGGAACTGCCCGGCGGGAGGTGCAGATAAAGCCGCAGTGTGCGCGTCTGTCACACACTGCGGCTTGGGATATGTCGTTGCTGCATTATTCAAATACATCATATCCGGTCAGCCCTCCAGCACCTTGAAGTTCATGATCTCGGCCAGGTCTTTCAGCTCCTGCATATAGTCTCCGAACACCAGCACCTGGTGATGTCCGAAGCCCGCCAAATGATGCATATACCTTCTCGCGTCGTCCATCTGGATATAATAGTAGGGGCTGCAGTAAACCTCGTCATACTCGGAGCGGAGCACCTGTCCCACCTTTACGCAGACCGTATCCCCTGCCGGGTTGAAGCGGGCCAGCGTCACATGATCCTGTTCATTTTCCGTAAAATCAACCTGCAGCTTTCCGCCGAAGCCCTGCCCGGTAAATGCCCACAGCTTGTATTCCAAAGGCTTCGTGCCGTATCCGTTCATGCACAGCGCCGGAACCGCGTGGTGGATGCGCAGCAGCTCGTCCGTCTCGTGGTTCGGATTGCCCATAAATGCCGGACGGCGGGCAGCGTACTGCAGAATGGTCATGGCCAGCAGTGCGTTCAGGTCTTCCTCACAGCCGCTTGGAATCCCCTCGTCCTTCATCAGAGAATGGCACATGCAGGGCGTGAACTTCCGCTCCTGGGGAATCTCGGAGGTGCAGAGCTCATGGCACGCTGTGGAAAATGCGTTGCAGTCGTAGATGTCCATCATTTTCTTCGCCGCCAGATAATATTTCACATCATTGATAAACCAGTCTGTATTCACTTTCGTTTCCTTGGAGCCGTTGATGATCCGGTCCGCGATCGGTTTTGCCTCCTCGTCGGTGATCTGATCCATATATTTGAAAATTTCACGGAAGGGAAGCTTGATCACTTCGAAACCATACCTCTGACGCAGCACTTCCGGATCGCGGATCAGGCTCTGGATGCCGAAGGTGGGCTGTCCGCCTGCGGTAAGCACAAGCGCCCGGGTCTCGGACACAGCCTTCCTTACCCATAACAGGTGCGCGATCTCATTCAGATCCTGTATATCCATTGCCACATACGCCTCCACGCCGATGTTTCTGCAGTACGCCGCAAAATCAATTCCTTCATTTCCATTCTGCATAATGACGATGGGCTTTTTGTAACGCTCCAGCTTCGGAATCCGCCAGTTCATGCAGAGGAAGAAGTCTACCTGATCCATGTCCTCCTCGATTTTCGCGAAAACATCCTTTCCCACGATAAATTTTTCATCATAGCGGGCGTCCACCGCTTCTAAGAAATGGATTTCCTCCGCGGCGCCTTCCAGCACCTTCTTCGCCGCTTCAAATGCCTGGTCAGCCGCAGCCGACTCCGCCTCCACGGTCATGTCCTCCCTGTACCCCGCACGGCACGGGCCCTCCCAGAAATGGGAGTGGGTCAGGCATCCGATGATGGGACGTACGATCAGTTTCGTGTTCATTGCTAAATCTTTCATGATATTTTTCCTCCTTTTTTTGTAACCAATTTGCTTCTATTCTTTCACCGCTCCGGAGGTCAGCCCTCCGATGATGTATTTCTGCCCGATCAGGTACACGAGAATCACCGGGATACAGGTCAGCACGATATCCGCGAATATGTAATTCCAATAGTTCGTATTTTTCCCGAAGAACTGGTACACTGCCATGGTCATCGGGAAGAGCTTGCTCTTGGATGACAGATACAAGGGCGTCAAAAAGTCGCTCCACACGCCCATGAACTGCAGGATAAAGCAGGTAAAGAGCACTGGCTTGAGCATGGGCATGATCACCCGGAAAAACAGGGACAAGGGCCCCGCCCCGTCCAACACCGCCGCCTCATCCAGCTCCACCGGCACGGACGAGATAAAGTTCCGGATCGTAAATACGCAGAACGGAATCATGGCGCTGGTAAATACGATGACGATCCCGGCCTTGGTATTGGTGAGCTGGAAGGTGCCGAGCACTCTGGAAAGGGTGACATAGTTTACCGGGAAAAACAGCCCGCAGAGCACAAAATAATACAAAAATGAATTTACCCTTGTCCGTCTCCGGCTCATCACGAAGGATGCCATAGCGGAGCTGATCACGCCGATCAATGTGGACACGCCGGCATAGATCAGGCTGTTGAGAAATCCCTGGATCAGCTTTCCTTTCCGAATGACCTCCGTGTAGTTGGAAAACTGCCACTCCGTCGGAAGCGACAGATTCATCCTGGCCGCCTCCCCCTTGGTCTTAAAGGAGTTGATCACCACAAGGTAAAACGGGAGCACCACCGCAAGACACAGCAGGATCATCAGCACATGCTTCAAAACCGCAAGTATTCTTTTTTTCGTCATTGCTGCACCTCCTGCTTACTCATATTTTTCACGATCAGGACACCCACCACCGCCGTGATCAGCAGCAGGATCGTATTCAGCGCCGTGGACATTCCATACTGCCCGGATGAATAGAGCTGGTAGGAATAGGTCGTGATCACTTCCGTGGCATGCCCCGGCCCACCGTTGGTCAGCACGTAGATGATGTCAAATACTTTGAGTCCGTAGGTAATGCCGAATACCAGGTTGATCATGACCGAGCCTGAGATCATAGGCAGCGTCACATACCGGAGTCTCTGCCAGAAGTTGGCCCCGTCGATCTGCGCCGCCTCGTAGTAGGATCTTGGAATGGTGCTCAGTCCCGCAATGAAGATGGTCATGACATAACCGACTCCCCGCCATGCATCCACCCCGAAAATGGATTTCCACACCACATTCAGGTCCGAAAGCCATTTCTGTTTCAGGAAATCCAGATGCAGAAATTCCAGCACGCTGTTGAGCATGCCGTTGTTGTAATTCAGAATCGATGTAAACAAAATACCGATGATCACATAGGGCAGAATGGACGGCAGGTACAGAAGCGTCCTGTACAGCCCCTTCCCCCGTATGCCCTCGTTCAGCATGATTGCCAGAAACAGGGCCGGAATCAGCTTTACGATGTTGGAAATGACCGTAAACATCAGGGTATGCCCGATCCCTGACAGGTAATCCTTGTCTGATGTAAATATTTCGATGTAGTTCTCAAGTCCCACAAAATTGACTTCCCCCATACTCCTGGAATTCCAGTCCGTAAACGAATATCCGATTCCCAGGATACTGGGCAGAAGGAAAAATACACTGTAAAGCGCAAGCGGAACAAGCAGGAACCACATGGGATAAATTTTATTTTTTTTCAAAAAACCACCACTTTCCAGTTACGGAACCATGAAAAACCGGCTTGTTCTTTTTTTCATAATTCCTGAAAAAGCGCCGGGGGAATGCCGCGCGCCTCCCCTCCGGCACTTTACCTTCTCTGCTTCTCTTACCGCGGTTCACATAAGGAACTGCTGGATTGCTGTGAACCGCGTCTTTACAGTTTTATTTATTTCCAGGCGCTGTCGCCGGCGATCTTCGCCGCCTCCGCCCGGTTGGAATCCATATTTTTCAGGACGTCGTTTGCTTCGCTCTGATCCTGACAGAAGGAGATCATATCCGCGCCGAAGTCACCCCAGTAGTCGTTGGTGTACTTGGTTCCGGTCTGGAGCACTGCCGTACCCATCTTGTCCTCATCCACAGTTCCCATGAACTCCTCTTCCTCCGGCAGCCAGTGCTGTTCCAGTTCGTCGTCGTTCACGTCCAGGTTGGTATACGCCGGCGAATTGTCCAGGATTTCCTGCAGGCTCTCTGTGGTTGTCACAAAATCAAAGAATGTCTTAACCAGTTCTTCATGCTCTGTTCCCTTATAGCCGAACATGGTGGGGCCTGCCGGATTGGTGGGGAAGCTGCTGTTGTCGCCCAGCGGGATCAGGAACAGACCAAATTCATCCTCTGTGCCGGTTTCTTCCTGGATCTGCTTGATATAGCTGGAATTTGCCATTGCCATCGCACAGTTCCTGTCGCCAAATTCATTTGCCATGTTGGCGCTGTCGGTTCCGATCCAGTCCTCTCCGAAATATCCTTTGTCAGATAATTCCTTGAACTGTTCCAGCACTTCCAGCATCTTCTCGTTGTCTGCAAAGGCAGCCGTATTTTCGTTCAGCGCGTCATACAGTCCCGGCTCTGCCTCCTCATACACGCCGCCGATCTGGAAAAACGCGAGCTGATGCTGCCATCCGTCCGCTCCGGGCAGGAACCACGGTGTGATGTCCTCTGCCGCGATCTTTTCGCAGACCTCCAGCAGTTCATCGTAAGTCGTCGGAATGTCCAGCTTCAGTTCATCAAATAACGTCTTGTTGTAGACCATGACATATTCCGGTGAATTGTGCCAGATCTGCAGTCCGTACAGCTTGTCCTCATATTCGCAGGAGGACAGCCTTGCTTCCGGCATAATGTCCTTCCAGCCTGCGTCTGAAAAATCGATGCAGTATTTTTCCGGATCCACGATCACGGAGCTGATCGCAAACGGATTGGACTGAATCCAGAAGATGTCCGCGCAGGAATCCGTGGAAAGCTTGGACTGCAGGATATCGCTGTACTGATCCGCCGGAATCGTCTGCAGATCCACGGTCACATCATAGGTTTCCTCAAATCTTGCGATGGTATCGTCATACCGGTTATCCATCCAGCCAGCGGATACCAGGATGCTCAGTTCCTCCCCCGCGAAATCTGCGCTGCCTGCGTCTTCCCCGCCGTCACTGCCGCCGTCGGCTTCCGTGCTTCCGCCGGAGTCTCCGCCCTGGCTTCCGCCGTCCGAAGATCCCCCCGAACACCCGGCAATCATCGTAACCACCATAGCCGTACACAACAACGCACTGATCATTTTTTTCTTCATTACTTTTCATCCTCCCTTGACTGCTTCTAAAGTCCTGTGTTTTTTGTTACACTAATCCTACCTCCTTTTCCCGGTTCAGTCTATGTACTTTCCGCTTTTAAATTAGGACATTTTTTACAATTTTCACAGTTTTTTGTACATTTTTTACTTTTGTTTATTTATTTTATACATTTTTGATTCTTTCAGGGAGTTCGTGTTGTGCATTCTCTCGTTGATTTTCTGATTTTGACTGAATTTTTTGACATTCCCGTGTACTGCGGCTAGATCTGTACAAGACAGTGCGCTAAAGGGTATAAACAAACTAATGCAATTGCAAGAATATCTTTTCCCTTTTCTTTTCCTTTTGTGTAATTTTATGTTATAATCATCTTAAACATATGAATATTCAAACAACAAAGGAGGTTCGCCATGTATCTTGCTTATTTATCGATATTTTTCAATATTTTTAAATCAATGATCGAAATAACTGCCGCGATTCTGATAATAATATGTGCCATCAAATATTTGAAAAAGAAGTAATTCTTCCCCAATAACTGCACAAAGGACATTTTCATATGAAGCACAAACTCCAGACCCATTTTTTCCTGACCTATTTTTTCATGGCCATGATCGTCGTCCTCCTCTTCTCGATCTTTTTCTTCCAGTACACCTCCGAAATCCTGATCGAGAGGGAGACCAAAAGCCTGCAGGAGCTCAACAACTCCTTCCTCTCCCGAACCGATGCGGAGCTGCGCGAGCTGGACAACGTTTCCATCAACATTGCATACAGCAGCAGGATCAAAAAACAGCTATCCGAGTGGATGGACGTGCCCGCCGCCTCCGATGAATTTCGGAATCTGACCACGCTTTTCATGTCCATCAACGGGACGAACCTGAACGCGGATCAGATCAACCTCTACGATTACAACGGCTATCTCCTGCGGGTGGGAACCAAGACGAACATTTATCCCATAGATCTGAGCACCCTGGACTGGATGGACGAGGTTTCAAAAAACGCCGGAAAAAAGACCATCAGCCTGCCCTATGCCACAAACGACTTAAAGACAAGCGGCACCTCCAGCACGCCGCCCACCTGGTATATTTCCCTCTACCGCACACTGCAGGACAGTTCCAAGGAAGAGATCGGTGTGATTGAGACCATGAAAAAATGCTCCTCTGTTTTCAAGAGCATCATCACTTACAAGAAGCGGACCAAAAATGCCCCGGAAGTCTATATTTACGATTCCGACGGCCGCCAGGTCTATCCTTACGTGGAATCTGAGGAATCCCATATCCCGTCGGACTATTATTCCCTGGTGAGCGGACAGCCGGAGAGTGAGTCCCTGAAAACCTGGGGCGCCGAAGGAGAGCGGGAGCTGGTGACTCACAAAACGTCCTCCTACACCCATTGGACTCATGTAATCGTCCAGGACGAAGCTCAGGTTCTTCTTCCGGTCCGAAATATGCTGGACTTTCTGATCATGGTTGTATTTCTGATGGTGGGTCTCTGTCTGATCTTTTCCTATATGACTTCCCGCCAGCTCATCAAACCGATCCGGAAGCTGAAGAGGGTCATCCGCAGTACCGTGCTGGATACGCTGGATGAAAACAACAAGGCGGAGCTGAGCAATTCCTTCGCAGAGCTGGAAGAGCTGAACCAGGAATTTGCCGATATGAACGTAAACCTGAAAAATTCCATGAACGCGCTGCTGGATTCCCGCGCCCAGGAATTGAAGTCCCGGAGCCTGGCCCTGCAGTCCCAGATCAATCCGCATTTTTATTACAATACGCTGGCCAGCATCATCGTGCTTGCGGAGAAGGAGCGGAAAGAGGAGGTCATCACGATCTGCCGGAACCTGACCCGGATGATGCGGTACATCACAGGCAGTTCCAACGCTCCCGTCACCCTTCGGGAGGAAATGGATTACGTGCG
>ERZ808051.1406-NODE-1406-length-16182-cov-4.671344_pt1 | contig 16182 bp, 15 predicted proteins | sample MGYA00380199_ERZ808051 | MGnify/ENA primary metagenome ERZ808051 (study PRJEB31490, sample SAMN06133391) | mouse gut metagenome | isolation source: J11 | host: mice | place: China: Chengdu | collected 2015-05 ...
TTTTGATTTTTCATGGTTTCATAAAGCTTTTCTATTTCCTTATCTAATTCTTCTTCAGACATTTTTTTATATTCTTCAGGAATCTCCAGAATATCGTTTTCACATACCATTCTCTGTTACCTCCTTTACCATAATATCGAACTTCGTGACTAATTCCATAAGAGCCTCTACCTGTGCTTCGTATTCATTATAGCCTTTTTTCAGATATTTTTCAACAACCATCTTATAATAGTATTCCCGTATTTCCTGATTTGAAGCATATTTGAATATTTTTCCATCATGGCAGGCTACAATGCCAAGACCATAGTGATTAATAAAATTGGAATTCAAATCATTGATACTGGGTGGGTAACTGTTCGGATGAGAATGCAGCGTGATCAGATTATCATACTTTGATATTTTGGAACGTATACTATTTGAATATACAATCTGTTCTTCGGAACAGCTCTCGGTTTCCTCTGCTATCACCGTCTGATGCGCCACATCAATCCAATACATATCCTCAAACTTTGTTCCCGACCTATGTTCCAGCATCTTTTTCGACAGTTGAAATATGAGACGGTTCAACTCAGACGAATCGGAAATAAAATCAAATTTTCTTCGGTATCTGCCACTGTTAATATATGTATGGTTTATCACTGTATCCTTGTTTCTGCCATATCTTTGCCCTTCATCCTCTGCCTGTGGCAAAAAGCAATCTACTTTAATCTCTCGTTTCGTATCTCCCATGAACTGCTTTGTCTCCTTTTCTTATCCAATTTTTCGACTGATTTCATGCTAACAAAACATACCTATCCTTGTCAAGAGCGCAGGACATTCCCCTTGTAATAAAATCCTAAAAGCGTGATTTTTACAGAGGCCATCATTGACTTCTATATAGCAGAAAATCCACTGTAATAACGCAGAGGCAGACCACCACTTTAATGCGGCGGTCTGCCTAATCACCATGACTTCATACTAAAGGGAATATATCAGATCGTGCAGCACTACTTCCTCCGCCCTGCTCCCAATGCTGTTCATCTTCTGAAGCCAACATAGCCAGTCATCGGATTTTAACTGCTCCGTCACACCCTCTTTCTTTGCCATCTGCCCCACAAGCCTGTCCATCATCTCATTGCATTCTTCATCAATTTCCGCAAGATGTTTCCATAATGTTTCTGACAAAATCATATACGAATAAATGCCTCCATGATTCTCCTTCAAAAACCGCAGTTTCATTCTTCCGTACTTTCCGATATGATATTCTGTTGTATCCGAAAGTTTGAGGTCGGGAATCAAGTAATCACCTTCCCAATGGTATGTAATTTCCATATACATCCGCCTTTCTTTGTACTAAACTGTTTACAGATATGAATAAAAGGATTATCACCTTCTTCCTTGTATTACAACATCTGCAATTTTTCATTCACCACAAATGAGCCAGCCGCATATATTGTATTTTAGCAGATGTCCATTTCCGCTAAAATACTGCGTTTGCCAGAAATGTTTACATCTACAGTTCACAACATATCACATCATTTTAAGAAGTAATTTTGATAAAAACTTCACAACTAAACCAGTGCAAAGTGCCGCAATAACAGTTCCCTCTCTTATTCCGACAATTTTAAGATTAAAGAATATCAATGAAAGAAAGACAGCCATAATGACACAGGCGATATCAAATGCAATTTTAACATTGCCGAAATTTTTGTGTATCGTATCTGAAACAGCCTTAACAAACGCTTCGCCGGAATTCATAACAACGTTCGCGATCACGCAAAGAGTTATCCCAAATCCGAGGATAACGGTACCGATCATAACCATCAGCAGTCTTATGGGATAAATGTTAACAGGAATAAACGAAACGCACCATAACCCAAAATCAGTAAACCAACCAAACAAAAACGATAATGGAATTTGCAGGAGTTGAACAGGCTTAAATTTCTTCCTTAACAGAATTATCTGTCCAAGGATCAATATGCAGTTCCAAATAATAAGCCAGTTCCCCAAAGAAAAAAAGCGAAATCTTTCCGCAACAACATTTGCCACCGAGGAAATAGGCGAAACTCCGAGATCTCCGTGTTTGGTGACCGCAACGCCTATCGCAGAAAAAAACAGTCCTATGACAAGTAAAATGTACCTTTTCAGCATCTGTGATTTAGTCATTTTCATTGTATCCATAATAAAACCTCCATAAAAAAGTTTACCTTTATTCGTTATTGCAAATATTTCTGTATATTCCGGAAAGAAGCGTTATAAGCGTTTCTTTTTCCTTGTCGGAAAATCCTTCCATAGCCATCTTTTCGATCTTTTCAAATTCGACCGCAATACGTTCGGCAAGTTCGCCGCCTTTTTCGGTCAAGAAAACATACAGTGATCGTCGGTTTCCGTCTTGCATTTTTCGCACGATCAGTCCTTTTTTCTCCATACCATTTAAAACAGACGTCAGAGACGCCTGTTCAATATGACACGCCGCAGAGATATCCTTTTGTATGGAACCGTTGTGATCTTTGAGATAATCAAGTATCTTCGGCTGTCCTAAAGACAGCTCCGTATCCTTGATCATCGAAAAAAGTTTTTTTTGAAATATAAAATGGTTTGCCATAATCAAAAAATGAAAACTTTCTTGCATATAAATGCCCAACTTTCTTATAATTCTAACAATTATAATTCTAACTATAGATTATTACATTATAAAGAAAATGTCAACTGCGCATCGCTCTCCCCGGAGTGCTTTTTATTCTATAGGAAAATTGGGAGAAGTTTCCTAATAGAATAGAAAAGAACCGGCAATATGGCATTTCCTTCCATACCTGCCGGCTCAGCTTATTATGAAAAACAATATACGTATTTCGCTGCTTTGCACAAACAAAAGCCGCAGACCTCTTTATAGGATAAAATCTGCGGCTTTCAATTGTTTCTATTTCTGTGGTTCTGCTTCTCCGCACACTGCGCGGCGTTTTCTGGCCGGCCATGCTACTCTTCCAGCTCCCCCAGAATCTCCAGCGGTTCTTTTCTCAAAGCCTGCCCCATGACTCCGGAGCCGATCAGCACTGCCGCCAGCAGCATCCCAATCCCCGATATGGCCGCAGTCCTGACGCCCGGCTTGTGCTCCGCCGCAGAGAGATCGGCCTCTTCCATATCCGCCTAGGCGATCACCGCATTGCTGAATGAGGTGTCGAATTCCGTAGTCTCTTCCGTCGCCTTCACTGCCCGGTCCATCGCCATGTGTCCCACCAGAAACGCGGTTCCCGCGACGCACACATCCCTGCTCTTTTGAAAGCTTTCCCAGCTCCAGCCGTCCGCCCAGGTGAGATCCTGTTCACAATCCTCGTAGACGGATCCCAGATCGTTGATGCCCAGGATCCGGAACTCGTCTGCCTGGGGGATGTCTCCTGACAAGCTTCCGTTATCCTCATCGGGCTGTGCGCTGTCTTCGGCTTCGATCTGTTCCCCAGGCTGCATCGGTTCTTCCATTTCGGCTCCTTCGTCCGCCTGCGTCAGTTCCTCCGTTCCGGCTCCTTCGTCGGCCTGCGTCTGTTCCTCCGTTCCGACTCCTTCGTCGGCCTGCGTCATATGTCCGACCAGCTCCGCAGTCTCCCGGATCTTCCAGATATGCGGGGACGTATAGACCATATCCAGCACCTGCTGCCGGATAAACAGCCCGCTGTTCAGGGTTCCCGCCGCGTTCATCACCGTGGCCCGCACGGGGATCGCCTCCGGCAGCTCCTCAAACTGCCCTCTGGCGCTGACCAGATTTCCCAGATAAAATACCAGTACCACCACCGTCATCATACTGATCATTCCATTCAGAATGCTCTTGAAACGATGCCGCCGGATATTGACCCCTATGGAATATATCCCCTGGAATACAGCCCTTCTGTTCTTTTGGACTTCTTTTTTCACCTTCTCATCATCCTCCCTGCTGCAGACGATCCGTGTCCGCGGTTCCTTCGTCTCCTGATCCTGCTCCACCGTACATGCCGCCGTATAGGAGACGCCGTCCAGCGTAAACTCCGGATACCTTCCCGGACGGACCATCCGGAACTTCCTCCGTTCTTCCCCGGCCCATTTCCTCAGCTCCTCCTCGAACCGCCCCGCCGTATTCACCGGCTGGTCCGTGTAAAAGGAGAACTGTCGCTGCCGCTCCTCTTCCGCTACCTGCTTGTAATCATCCACGATCCGCGCGAATACGCTCCCGCTTTTCGCCATATGCTCCATCCGTTCCAGGTAGCTGTCCACGTCTATGGCCTCTGACTTTTCTTTTCGGATATTGGCGCAGACCTCCACCGCCGCCTGAATCTGCTTCTGCTGCCGCAGGAGCGCTTCCTGCTGCTTCGCGGCGGCCTCTTTTAGAGGAAGCGTTCCGTCCAGCACCTCCTTGATCTCCTTTAACGGCATGTCCAGCATGCGGAGCATTTTGATCAGCTTCAGCCGCCGGACATCCTCATCGGAATAATCACGATAGGCATTGCCGGCGTCCCTGGCCGGTTCCAGCAGCCCCTGCCGTTCATAGTAGCGGATGTTCTGTCTGGTGATCCCGGTCAGTTCTTCCATCTGTTTTGTGTTCAAGCATACACCCCCCTGTGTCCATTGGGCACTTAATCCTATACGTTTTCCAGCTTTACGTGCTTATTTTAAAGTATATAGCAGGTATACAGTCAAGTATTTTGTGAAAGATATCCACTTTTTTATCGAAAAACACTTTTTCCCCTATCTCACACAGCCATGTAGCATTCAAACAATATCGGAAGTTAGAAACTGGCACAAAATTACTTACCAATAGTCCGCAGGGTTTCTCTTCGGGAGTGCTACCAAAAAATCAGGCGCATAGCGGGCTATGTAACTGATTTTTTGGTAGTGCTCCTGGAGAGAAAGACAAGGAATAAAAAATAATACTTGCATTCCTCCTCTCTCCCATGTATAATATCACTGAATCAAAAAGAAAGGGCACGTGTGAGGTTCGTCTGCCGCGCAGACTGGCTGATGGATGTGCAGGGTGAGGACATGATTATTCGATAATTTGATTTGGATGCCGCAAGAAGTTGTATCTGCCTGTGTCAACAGGCTTATATTCGTTTGCGTATGCCGATTTAGATTATCCGCGTGATCTGCCCGCTTTGTATGACCGTTCACAGAAGTGCCATTTCTGAATGTGGCGGTATGAAGTCCCATTCGTCGAAGGTTTGTTTTGATTTCTTAAGCCTTTGATCGGATGGATTCTAAATAGAGGGTTTCTTTGCGTGAGTCTGTTTTCGGATACGAAGACGGGCTTTTTTTATTCCATATTGATGACGGTTCAAAACGGCAGACCACAGACGCCGGAAGTTTTGATTGATGAAAAAAGCCTGTCAGCAGTCAAACCGCAGGAGGTTTTATGATACAGATAAAGAATGTAACCATCACACACAAAGAAGACGCAAGAGTGATCCTGGAGGATTTCAGCTGTGTATGGAATGACGGGGACAAAGCCGTGATCATCGGTGAGGAGGGCAACGGAAAATCCACCCTTCTCCAATGGATCGCTTCCCCGGACAGGATCGGGGATTACTGTGAAGCCAGCGGGGAACGGATCGTCCGGGGGCACAGGATTGGATATCTGCCCCAGGAGCTGCCGGCCCGGGACGCCCGCTTATCGGTTTACGAATTTTTTATGGAGGAGCCCATGTTTCTGGAGCAGACGCCGAAAGACCTGAACCGGATGGCAGGGAAGTTCAGCCTGCCCGTTGATTTTTTCTACCGGGAGCAGTCCATGGGAACGCTCTCCGGCGGGGAAAAGGTGAAGGCCCAGATGCTGCGCCTCCTGATCGCCGGGCCGGACGTCCTGCTCCTGGACGAGCCGTCCAACGACATTGACCTGGAGACCCTGGAATGGCTGGAAAGGCTGATCCTGGGCTGGAAGGGAATCGTGCTGTTCATCTCCCATGATGAGACGCTGATCGAGCATACAGCCAACATGGTCATCCACATCGAGCAGATCCGCCGCAAAACCATTTCCCGGTATACGGCTGTCCGCATGCCCTATCCCCAGTACCGGCAGGAACGGCTCGCCAGGTTCGAAAGCCAGGAGCGGAAAGCGCAGAATGAACGGCGGGAGAAGAAGCTGCGGGAGGAAAAATTCCAGCGGGTCTATCAGAGCGTGGAACATGCCCAGAACAGCATTACCAGGCAGAACCCATCCAAGGGGCGTCTGCTGAAAAAGAAGATGCACGCGGTGAAATCCATGGAGCGGCGGTTTGCCCGGGAGGATGAACACATGACAGAAATGCCGGAGGAAGAGACTGCCATCTTCTTCAAGCTGGGAGACGAGACCGCGAAAATCCCTTCTGGAAAAACGGTCCTGGATCTGGAACTGGAACGGCTGGACACGCCGGACGAAAAGCGGACGCTTGCCAGGCAGATCCGCCTGCGGATCCATGGCTCTGAAAAGGTCTGCGTCATCGGGGCAAACGGTTCCGGAAAGACCACGCTGCTGGGCAGGATCGCGGAAGAACTGCTGGGCAGAAAGGATATCCATGCGGAGTATATGCCCCAGAATTATGAAGAGCTGCTGGAGCCGTCCATGACGCCCGTGGATTATCTGGCGCAGACCGGAGACAAGGAAGAACGAACCCGAATCCGCACGTACCTTGGCGCGTTAAAATATACCGCGGATGAGATGGAGCACCGGATCAGCCAGCTCTCCGGAGGCCAGAAGGCAAAGATCTTTCTGCTGAAAATGAGCTTGAGCGGAGCCAATGTGCTGATCCTGGACGAGCCCACCCGGAACTTTTCGCCCCTGTCCGGGCCGGTGATCCGGCAGATGGTGAAGGAATTTCCCGGGGCGGTGATCAGCATTTCCCATGACCGGAAGTATATCGCGGAAGTCTGCAGCCGGGTGTACAGGCTGACGGCCGACGGGCTGAAAGCAATGGAATGATATTTCATTTTCAAAATGTATGGGGTTCCGCCGAAGGAATTTATCTGGAGACGGGAAATGGAATAAACTCACAGCGGTGCCGCTAACCGTGCGGATAAAAAACGAAAAACTTTCTTGTCGATATCTTCATTAAATGTTGTATAATAGAAGAAACACATTGCAGGCCGCTGGGAAGCCGGTGCCCTGCAGCACAGCAATAAGGAGGATGTTTTATGACAGAACAGAAAGATTGGATCAAGGACCTGGTCATTTATCAGATCTATCCCCGCAGCTTCTATGATTCCAACGGGGACGGCATCGGGGATCTGCCCGGTATTTTACAGAAGCTGGACTACCTGGAGGAGCTTGGCATCAACGCCCTGTGGCTTTCCCCGGTCTACCGCTCGCCCAACGACGACAACGGCTATGATATCTCCGGCTATCAGGAGATCATGGAAGAGTTCGGCACCATGGAGGACTGGGATCGCCTGCGGGACGCCTGCCGGAAAAAGGGCATCCGCATGATCATGGATCTGGTTGTGAACCATTCCTCGGACGAGCATCCCTGGTTTCTGGAGTCTCGGTCATCCCGTGAGAATCCCAGATCCGATTATTACATCTGGCGGGACCCGGTGGACGGACATGAGCCCAACAACTGGGGTTCGGCCTTCGGCGGAAGTGCCTGGGAATATGTACCTGAGCGGGGCCAGTACTATTTCCACTATTTTTCCAAAAAACAGCCCGACCTGAACTGGGCCTGTCAGGAGCTTCGGGATTCGGTGATCGAGATGATGAACTGGTGGGCGGACAAAGGGGTCGAGGGCTTCCGTGTGGACGCCATCAGCTACCTGGACAAGCCCCGTGATTTCCCCGATTCCGCCCTGCCGCCCCGGCCTGACGGCTACTCCTTCCCGGACTGCCTCATCTGCCGTCCGGGGACCCATGCCTATATCCGGGAAATGAACCGGCGTGTCTTCGCTCCCCGCAATCTCCTGACTGTGGGGGAGGTGGCAGCGCCCACCGTGGAGGAGCTTGGCAACTATGTAAAAACGGACCGGGAGGAATTTGACATGGCCATCCCCTTCGTGCTGCCCAAGACCGAGATCGACACCTGGTCGCCGGAGCGGCTTAAGAAGGAGATTGAGGAAAGCTACCAGGCTATGAAGGAGGACGGCTGGTGGGCCAGATTTTTCAGCAACCACGATAAGCCCCGGCAGGTGTCCCTCTACGGCGACGACGGCGAGTACTGGGAGGTTTCCGCCAAGTTTCTGGCCATGTTCCTCCACAGTCTGCCGGGCACTCCTTATGTATACCAGGGCGAGGAGATCGGGATGACCAATGTGAAGCTGCCGTCCATTGAGGATTATGACGATCCCAGCACCAGAGACCAATACCAGCAGTACCTGCTTTCCGGTATGGATCCGGAGGCTGCCCTGGCTCAGGCCCAGCTGGAAAGCCGCGACAATGCCCGCACTCCCATGCAGTGGGACGGCTCCGAAAACGGCGGCTTTACCTCCGGCACCCCCTGGCTGAAGACCAATCCCAATACCCGGGATATCAATGTAGAAGCCCAGCGTCAGGATCCCCACTCGGTCTATCAGTGCTACCGGAAGCTGATTGCGCTGCGCAAACAATCCTCCACGCTGTCCCGGGGGGATCTGACCTTCCTGGAAACAGGACATCCGAAGCTGATCGCACTGACCAGAAGCGCGGCAGAGGAAACGCTGCTGGCATTCCACAACTTCTCCCGGGAGGAGCAGGAGATCCCGGCCTCCCTGCTGGAAGGCGCCGACGAGGTCCTGCTGTCCTCCTATGACCGGGAAGGCGGTTACCGGGGACCTTTGCTCCGGCCTTATGAGTCGGTGATGTTCCGGATGCGGAAGGATTGATGGATCTATGGTCTGCCGTTCCGAATTGTTACATATTGTTAATCTTTTTCCTAACCTGGATCAATCAGAAAAGCATGATACGAGAATTTTGTCATTTTGCGCAAGAAATTGTTCGTAAGTGCCTAAAGATATCAAGCCCCTGCTGCTTTTGCCGCGGGGGTTTTTCAGTGATACTGAAAGCAAACGCGCCTGAACACCTCGATATCTCTTTTGGAAACAGGTCCTGTCCACGGCGAAACCCTCCTGATGACAAAAATGAACGCCTGAAAATTATCCATAAAATGCCGAAGAGAAAAAAATGCCGAAAAAGGGACAAAAATCAGCCGGTATTTGGGATAAAGAAAAATAGTACCGGGAAAATCCGCATGGTAGAATACGGATAATATAAAACATATCTAAAGGAGGAAGCTATGAATACTCAAGAAAAAACAAACCCAAAATTGGCATTCGGCTATAGTCTGGGGGAAGTCGGCTGTCAAATGTCCTGGTACATGGTCAACAATTATCTGACATTGTTCTACACAGATATCGTAGGCCTGACCGCATCCGCCATTTCTCTGATCATGCTGATCGCGCGTGTATGGGACGCGATCAACGATCCGATGATGGGAAGCATTGCGGACCGTACAAATACGAAATGGGGACGTTTCCGTCCATATCTGTATTTTGCGCCGCCGGTACTGGCAATCTTTAATATCCTGACATTTACCGTATGGCCGATCTCCGGCACGGCAAAGGCAGTTGCGTGTCTGGTCTGCTACATCGGCACCGGTATGGCATACACAGCCGCATCCATTGCTTATCAGGCGCTGCAGAATGTCATCGCCATTGATTCTCAGGTTCGTATGAATCTGGCGACCGCCCGCGGAATCGGTTCTTCCGTGATCGGTATCATCCTTTCCATGGTCGCGGCTCCGACTCTGCTGGCACTTTCCCGCCCGGGAGCAGAGGTTGCGGACGCACAGGGATACTTCCGGTTTGCGATCGTTCTTTCTATATTGATGATCCCTGCATTCTGGGCTACAGCGGCGATCTGTAAGGAAAAGTACACGGATCAGCTTCACAAACCCCAGGATCATTCGGAAAAGCTCGGATTCATCGGCGCGATCCGGGAAATTGTAAAAAATGACCAGCTTCTGATGGTTGTTCTGGCTACGGTACTTGGTACGATCTGTGTATCCGGCCGTATGGGACTGCTTACCTTTTACATTATCTACGTGGTCGGCGATTTCATGCATATTGCTACATTTTTCACGGTCATGACCATTGCGCAGCTGATCGGTACGCTCTTCCTTCCGATCGGTACGAAAAAGCTGGGCAAAAAGGGCTATCTGATCTTTCTTCAGATGCTGATGAACGCTGGTTTCCTGATCATGTTCCTGTTCCCGAACGCCGGAATCCCGTTCCTTCTTGTGGTATCCTTTGTATGCGGGCTCTGTAATTCGGCTTCTTCCGTATGCTACGGCCTGGTTGCTGATTCCATCGAGTACGGCGACTGGAAGCTTGGCAGAAGACAGGAGGGTGTCGCGGCTTCCATGCTCAGCTTCGGCGTGAAGCTGGCAACTGCGCTCTGCGGTTCCGTAGGCGTGCTTCTTCTGGCGGCAGTCGGATATGTTCCGAACGCAAATCAGACCGAGGCTGCGCGTCAGGGGATCAATGCGGTTGTCAACCTGCTTCCCTTCGTGATCGGTCTTATTTCCCTGATCCCGATGCTCTTCTACAAGCTGGATGCAAAGAGAGTCTCTGAAATCCGGGCAGACCTGGATGCAGGAAAGCATGCGTGGGATAAGTAATATATAGATTTTAAGAAGTTGTATGCCTCCGATCGGGGTGTGTGCAGCAACATCGCCCCGGCCGGTCCGTACAATGATCGGCCGGGTTGCGGTATATAAAAACAGCAGGAAAAGCATCTCTGTTCATACAGCGCCGCGCACTCACTGCACGGCATCCGGGAATGCAACATTGTACTAGCAGATCAGAAAAATCATGAAACAAATCGAAGGGAGAATGATTATGGAAAAGAAAAAAGTATTGGGGATTTCATTTGGAAGAAAGATGAGCAACTGCGACATCATGGTGAAGCACGCCTTGATGGAATGCGAAAAGGCGGGCTGTGAGACGGCATTTATCCGGGCGGACGATCTGGAGATCTCCAACTGTACCGGCTGTATTGCCTGTGTGATCGGAATGATGTCCGGCAGAGGACGGGGGTATTGCGTACGTCATGATGACTTTGATATCCTGGATGAAGCTGTCATGCAGTCGGATGCTGTGATCCTGGCGTGTCCCACCTATGAGACATCCGTAACCGGAAGGTTTAAGACCATCTGCGACAGGATCGGACCAAGCCATGACATTACATTCCGGCAGGGCGCGTGGGATGAAGGGGTGGCTGCCGGAAAGCCGGAGGAAGCGCTGCCGGATAGGAGATCCTTTAAGAAACGGCAGGCGGCATTGATCTCAGTGGGCGGCGCCATGACGGAAAACTGGATCGCGCTGACTCTGCCGATGATGTACGAATTTACCTTCCCGATGGCCATCGACGTGATCGACACAGTGGAATATTATGGGGCAATGGCTCATGAATCTGTACTGGGGAATCAAGAGATGATGGACCGCATGACCACGGTGGGACAGAACATCGTTGCTTCTCTGGAAGCAGAGACCGAGGAGGAACGGATCCGGTGGAGAGGCACGGAGGAAGGCATGTGCCCCATCTGCCATACACGGCTGCTCCAGATCTCCCATGACGGAAAGACGGCAGACTGCGTCGTATGCGGAACCCACGGCACCGTCTCCATCGAAAACGGCGTGATAAAAATGCACTATACCCCCAAGGAGCTGGAGCGTTCCCGCTTGAAATGGGGCGGAAAGCTGGAGCATTCCACAGAGATCAAGACCCAGGCACAGCCTTCCGGTACGATCAAGAATCTGAAGGAGTTGAAGGCGCCGTATGCGGCATTCAATCCAGGGGTGTTTGAGACGGATGAAAAAGCGTTTGGGAATGTAGCGAAAGAATAAAATAAATCCTCTTTTTTCAGATCAACGGGAGCAGCCCGCCGGAAATTGCTTGTCTGGCGGGCTGTTCCTTTTGCTCATGATTTAAGCGCATTATTCTGTAATCTAAGTCATTTGCTCGTTTTCCTCATTAAAGCAATCAGAATATTCTATTGTTCGGTCAGACAACAAGATTTTCTTATTCATTATGATATCCCGAATTTTTTCAGCAGCATCCTCTGGAACGCATCCACCCCGATCCCCACATACACGACCCCTGCGATCATGGCCGCGCCGATCTGGATGGGAAGCGTCCCGAACTCCTGCACCTTCATCGGCCCTAAGATGGTCAGACCGATGGCCCAGCCGCACAGCCAGGACGGCACGAAGATGAATCTGGAGTATGTCTCTCCGATGATGACCGCAAGGCCGCCCAGCACAAACAGGGTGCAATACAATTCCACATTGGGATGAAAGGGCATTGCTTCCATGATCCAGACTGCCAGGACTGCCCACACATCCCCGCACAGAAAGCCAACCGTGATTTTTAATGCGTCTTTTCTCTGATTTCCATTTGCCACATACAACCCCGCACAGATCAGCGCCACCGCGCCGGTGCTGATTCCCATGTAGGGACTCAGCACCGCCCAGATCGGCGGCATCAGAGCGATCCCGAAGGCCAGTGTGAGCATACGGATTCTTTTTTCCCTCTTCTCTTCCATGTCCTGACTCCTGTTCTGTTGTCGAGTATGGAAATATCCTGCGCAATCTGCGCAAGTTATTTTCCTACAGTTCCTTACTGCCGGCAAAAGATGTCCTCTCCCTTGCAAGGGTTCCTTACTCGAAATCAAATTTCTCCCAGACTTTTTTTCCGGTATACTGCTTCAATTCCTCTTCCCCGTCCAGTACTCGGACGCCGCCTGCTGCCATGGCCTCCATCTCAAATTCGCCCGGATATGCCGTGACCGGAGCGATGAAGGAACAGGTCTCTGTGATCTGTTCCACCAGATCCTTGTTATGTACCATACCGCCGCCCAGCAGGATGCCGTCCACCTTGCCGTGGAGCACGGCCGCCATGGAGCCGATGCATTTCTCGATCTGGTAGATCATCGTATTCCAGAGCATTTCCGCATACCGGTCTCCGTTCTTTGCCCGCTCGGTCAGCTCCAGCGCGTCAGAGATTCCGGTGTGGCTGATAAAGCCGCCGTTTCTGGTACACAGCTTTTTCACGTCTGCGATGTCCAGATCCTGTTCCCGGATATAGGCCAGCAGGTCGGCCACTGCTACGCTTCCGCAGCGGGTCGGCGCCATAGGGCCTTCGCCGCCTACGATGTCATAGCCGTCCACCATTCTGCCCTGCCGGTGGGCGGAAACGGAGATTCCCCCGCCGATGTGGCAGACTACATAATTGCATTCCTCGTATTTTTTATGGAGCACCGCCTTACTGTGACGGATGGCGGTTTCCTTTAAGTTCAGCGCGTGCAGGTGGATGATCCGGTTCACCCCCTTGATGCCCGTCATCCGGGCCAGGTCCTGCAGCTCATCCACATCCGGCGGGTTGACTACCATAGCCTTCGCTCCGTATTTTTCGGCAAATTCATTGGCAAGCTGGGAGCCCAAGCTGGCGGGATGGATGACCCCGTTGGCAAAGTTCCTGGCATGATCCAGCAAAAGCTCCGTCACTTCGTAGGTGCCGCCTTCCATGGCCAGCAGTCCGCCCCCGCGTCCGACGAATACGTCTACATCGTCCAGTGTGATCCCGGCCTCTTTCAAAAGGCTCAGGATCATATCCCGGCGGTAGGGAAGCTGCTCCGTCAGATTCCGAAACTTGTCCAGCTCCGCCGCGTCGTGAGATACATTTTTGGAATACAGGCATTCCTCTCCCTGGAATAACGCGATCTTCGTGGACGTGGAGCCGGGATTAATGGCTAAAATTTTATATTCACTCATGTTTACACCATTGCTTTCTGTCGTTCATTTTCAATTGCTTGGGGCTGCATGTGTCAAGAAGATCTCAATCTCTCAATTATTCCCGGACACCTGTGCCCCGCTTGTCTCCATCTATCAGTTGCTCCCGGCCGCGCGTACCGCGCTGATCACGATATTTCCCTTGATCTCGGATACCGGCGCCCCTCTGGAGCAGTCACATACCACCTTGTTGAAGCCCTGCAGCATGGGGCCGTAGGCATCCGCATGTCCGAACTGCTGGATCAGCTTGACTCCTACATTTCCCACATTCAGATCCGGCCAGATGACGACATTTGCTTTTCCTGCCACCTTGCTCTCCCGCTTCACCTTTTTCTCTGCTACGGCCGGGGAAATGGCAGCGTCGAACTGAAATTCCCCGTCGATGGCAAGGTCCGGCCGCTTTTCATTGGCAAGCCTTACCGCCTCCACCACCTTGTCGATCAGCTCTCCCTGACCGCTTCCCAGGGTGGAATAGCTGACCATGGCGCAGCGCGGCTCCCATTCCAGAAGCGCCCTCACCGTATCGCAGGCAGAGATCGCGATATCCGCCAGCTGGTTTGCGTCCGGATTGGTGCAGACCGCGCTGTCCCCGATAGCAAGGAGAGACCCTTCGCTTCCCGAAAAACCCGGAATATCACACAGGCCGATACTGGAAACGGTGCTGATACCTTCTTTCAATCCGATGATCATCTGCCCCGCCAGCAATACATCCCCCGTAGTATTGTCGATGCCCGCAAAGGTCACGTCCGCTTCCTCCACCGCCTGCATGACCATGGCGTAGTACAGCGGATTCTGCATTCTCCGGTTCAGCGCCTTTTCCTTCAAAATGGTCTGGGGAAGCGCCACATATTTGTCAATCAGTGTCTTCTTATACTCTTCCTCGCTGATATCCACAATGGTAAATACGCTTTCCTCATAGCCTCTTTCTCTGGCCGCCTCCCGGATCTCGCTGCCGCTGCCTACCAGCACCGGGATGATATAGCCCTCCTTCCCGGTCTCGTACGCTGCCTGCATCATCTTTTCATTCATGGCTTCCGGAAATGCGACTTTTCTTGGATTTTCTTTTGCTCTCAAATAAATCTGATCCAATACACTCATTTTTTACATTTCTCCTTCAATCAGATCCACCAGGTCCCCGATGGTCGCGCAGCCGCTGGCATCCGCAAGCATCAGCTCCACATCCAGCTCGTTTTCAATTTCGGATACAAGAGCCACCATCTGGATGGATGCCCCGCCCAAATCCTCCTTGAATAATGTCTCTGTGGAAAGGGATGCCGCATCCTGCTTGTAAGAGGTTGCTACCATATTGATCACCTGTGCTTCTAAGTCTTTTCTTTCCATGATTTTCGTCTCCTTTTTTTATAATGCATTTATTTGTTTTCATACCCACGGCCGATGAAATCTGCCGTGAATATCGCTCCGGCCGCACCCGCAAAGCGTCATAATTCCTCATGCGGCTGTGCGGTCCGGCGTTCCGTATCATCCTCAACTTTTCCCATCATTCATCCAGGTCAAAAACAACCGTCTTGAATCCGCCTTCCCGCTCGAAGATGGATGCGTGGCAGTTCAGCGGAAGCTTCGCGGACATTTCCGCTCTGTTTTTCTTGCTGATGCCGCGGACTACCGCATTGAGCCGTGTCCCTTCTTCCAGCTCCACCTCGCCGTATGCGTATTTTCCCAGTTTCTTATATTCCGGTTTTGATGACAGGGCCGCCGGAAGGACGATGGAATGCAGCTTTGCCTTTCCGCTGATCTCATACCATTCCGTCTCATAACTGCCGCATGCATTGCAAGCATATACCGGCGGGAATTCTACATTTCCGCATCTCGGACATTTCCTCCCGAGAAATTTGCCCTCTTCCAGGCCCTCATAAAATTTCTGCACTACTTTTTCTAATTTGATACTCATGCTATGCCTCCTCGCATTATCATGGTTTCTGTTCACACCCGCTCCGGGTGTTCCCAGTCACTCACTCTTTTATTTCTCCAATGTCCGAATCACAACCGCCGCAACGTTCTGCGCTCCGCCATATCCCCGGAGCATGGTTGTCTTGGGCAGCTTTTTCACCTGATGGTCTCCGCACTCTCCCCACATCTGCTTGCATGCCTCGTATACATCCGCAAGCCCGGAAGCCGCGTGGGCGTGCCCGAAGGAGGTCCGTCCGCCGTTGGTATTGATGGGCCTGTCGCCGTCCCACGCAGTCCGCCCGTCGCAGATATATTTCCAGCCCTCGCCGTAGGGAAGGTATCCCGCGATCTCCGCAGATACCAGGTGGGAGGTGATGATAAAGTCATTGGCATAGAACAGGTCCAGGTCTTCTCCGGTCAATCCGGTCAGCTCGTATACCTGTCGCACTGCTTCTTCCGTAGCGCGCACCTCAAAATGAGGAGTGGTCGCTTCGCAGGCCGCGCTTCCGATACCGATCACTTCGATGGGCTTATGCTTTAAGT
>ERZ808051.1409-NODE-1409-length-16174-cov-7.016463_pt1 | contig 16174 bp, 17 predicted proteins | sample MGYA00380199_ERZ808051 | MGnify/ENA primary metagenome ERZ808051 (study PRJEB31490, sample SAMN06133391) | mouse gut metagenome | isolation source: J11 | host: mice | place: China: Chengdu | collected 2015-05 ...
GATTCTATCATTCTGTTTTGCTCTTTTTAAGTTGTGTAGATACCTATGCCCTGAAGTGGGTGGTTTTACGGCGATAGGTGATAAACTGCTATTATTATGCCGCTAAGAAAATAAGCGCCGCTATCAGCTAACTGCCGCAACCCTTATTTTTATAACCCACATTAACCACTTAAAATCTAAATAAATGGAACTTTTATGTCTAACTTATGGCTTGATTTAGGGAACACAAGACTTAAATATTGGCTAGCAGATGATATCGGTCAGATTATCACCTCAGATGCCAAACAACACCTGCAAGCCCCTGCAGAATTACTTATTGGTTTAACTGATAGATTTGATACCTTAGCCCCTGAGTTCATTGGGGTCTCTTCGGTACTGGGTGAAGAAGTGAATGCTCAAGTCGCCGAGTCACTAGCCACTTTAGGGATTCCTTTTGAATTTGTTCACGTAGACGCCAATCACCCTCTACTTACCAGTGACTATGATGCTGGTCAGCTTGGGGTGGACCGCTGGCTACAGATTTTAGGAGCGGTAGATAGAAAAAAACGTCAGTGTATTGTCGGCTGTGGTACAGCATTGACCATAGACTTAGTCGATCATGCTCACCATTTGGGTGGCTATATTTTTCCAAGCATTTATTTGCAGCGTGAAGCGCTATTTTCAGGAACCAAGCAAATCAGCATCAGCGAAGGGACTTTCACTAGTATTAGCGAAGGCGTAAACACCTCAGATGCGGTACACCGAGGCATTTTATTATCTATCGTGGGCGCGATTAACGAGATAGCTCGTCGCAATCCAAACTATGAATTTACCTTAACGGGCGGTGATGCGCCGCTACTGGCACAGCATCTAAACCACCCCATTCATATTAAAGACAGTTTACTTCTAAATGGTCTGATGCGCTATTTTGATCAACAAAATCAACCTCGCTAAAGCCAATTCCAAACTGTTAGCCAATAAAAAGACCTATCTGTCAAAGATAGGTCTTTTTTGGTTAAGCCTATTGTTTTAGGCTGCTATTTATCCATAAAAGGATAGTCTGTGTAGCCTTTAGCGCCGCCACCATAGAAATTTTCTGGATGCTGTTCGTTTAAAGCAACCCCTTGCTCGATACGCTCTGCCAAATCTGGATTGGCAATATAATCACGGCCAAACGCCACAGCATCAATATACCCAGCTTCAATCAAAGACTGTGCTTTTTCAGGGGTATAGCCGCCCGCAGCGATAATGGCGTTATCAAATGCCTGACGCAGCTTTTGACGAAACTCTGTCGAATAAGGCGTGCCACCAGCCCAGTCTGGCTCTGATAGATGCAGATACATCAAACCCCGTTTATTAATTTGCTCGACCAACCAAATGGCCTCTTCTTCATTGTAGCCCACATCTACATTGTTAAAGCTACCCAGGGGTGAGATACGGATACCAATGTGGTCTTTATCCCATGCTTCAACACAGGCATCAATAACTTCTAACATTAAACGAGCACGGTTTTCACGACTGCCGCCATAATTGTCTTCTCGTTTATTGGTATGCTCTGCCCAAAACTGGTGTAATAAGTAGCCATGAGCCCCATGGATTTCCACCCCATCAAAGCCGGCCTCTTTTGCATATTTCGTGGCTTGAGCAAAATCAGCAATGACCTGTTTAATCTCTTCTAAGCTTGCTGGACGAGGCGTGGTGCCCTCTACTCGTATTGGCTTGCCATTGTCGTCTCGTAAGGTAGTACGAACGCCCACATGCACGTCTGACGCTGATATTGGGGCCTTCCCTTCTGGTTGTACACTTTCGTGTGAAACCAGGCCTGTGTGCCATAGCTGAACCACAATCTTGCCACCCTTGGCATGCACTGCATCGGTAATGACTTTCCATGCTGTCTTTTGCTCTTCGTCATGTAGACCTGGAGCACCAGCATAGCCTTTAGCTTGTAGAGAAACTTGAGTGGCTTCAGTAATCACTAAGCCCGCCCCTGCTCGCTGAGAGTAATATTCTGCTGCCAAAATAGTAGGCATATCTCCAGGCTCTACTGAGCGTAAACGAGTCAGCGGTGCCATAAACACTCTATTTTTGAAGGTTTGGCTGCCCATTTCGATAGGGTTAAATAAGTTAGCGTACGCCATGGTCGTTCCTATAATGTTGTCTTAGTTATTCAAAGAAGGTTAAAGTTATTGTGTTGCTAAAAGGGAGCACTAAAAGTGAAGAGTAAGATCACTGATTAGTTATATTATCGCGTCCTGTCTTTTATTATGGAGCAATATCCAGAAATTTAAAGTAAAAATAGACCGGTCGTTACAATATTATTGTACTTAAAAAATAAGCTGTTTAAGAAATAAACTGTGGAACAAACAAAAAAACCCGCTAAATAACTTTAGTGGGTTTTTAGGTTATCCATTACATTAGCGCAATCATCAGAAAATTAGTCATCAGCATGGGTCTTTTCAAATTCATCGTGCTCAACTTGATATAAAGCCCCTAGTCTTTGCTGTAAATCAGTATCTAAAATCTTACGAGCTTCTTTGAAGAACTCATTTTCTTCTTCTTTTAAGTGATGACGAACTTTATGGATTAAATCCGCACAAGTAGTATCCCAAGTGTCTTGACTGATACGGCCATCACCCAGCGTTTCCATCATTTCATCCATTTCGTGGTGTTCAGTTATGGCATGACGCGATAGGTCTAGTCCATCATCGTGCTGCATCACTGGGATGTATAAATGACGCTCTTCGGCTGCAGCATGAGCTTGTAACTCTAGCTTTAGCTCTTCATAGATGGCTTTACGCTTCTCGTTGTCTTTTTCTTTTTCAAGCTTGTCGCATAGCTCACGCTGAATATCATGCTTAGCAATTAATGCTTCAAAAATATCCTGATCAAAATCTACACTTGTCTCTTTACTCATAACATACTCCATAATTAAGTCAAAAAATCAGATGGCAGCCACAATTAAAAACCAACTTCTAAAATAAATTTCTAGAACCTAGTTTCGGGCTTATTTAAATAATTACTCAATTATAGACATCCGTTATACAGATTACTGTCTAAGTTAGACAAAGATTTGTGTGAGCATGTGAATAATGCAATCTATTCTTATTTGTGTTTATTTTTCTTTCTTTTAAAAGACTTAATTAAACCCTCATGGTGAATTTTTGGCATCTTTAAAGTCACAGTACCCGAAAGCATGTCATGTACTGCCAATCCACCACGGTTAAATAAGCAAAACAGATAGTTAAACATTAGACCAAAAAAAGCACTAAACAGCATAGCAGAGCGTGACCCATGAAAAGCATAACCAATCACACCACAAATGATCGGCACCACACAGGCGGCCAAAATACGCTTAATGGTTTTACCCCAAGTCAGCAGCTGCCCCTTACTGTCCACTGTCTTCAAACGCCAAGTTTGCATACCTAAAGTCTGCCCTGCTCGGCGCCAAAATAAACCATAAAAGCCTATTAAGGTCAAAATAAAGGCGGGAGTTAACACCAAGTTTTGGTACCAGCGCGGCAAGGTTTGTGCTTGATCTGAGGTTACCCCAGTCTCCATAGTCATCATGGTGCCAAGTACAGTTAAAACAGTCCCCACCAAGAACAATAAGGCCAAAATCAACATACCATCATAGACGATAGCGATCACTCGGGTCGAGGCCTTGGCAATTTCTGGCTCACCAGAGATACTAACGCCCTCTATCCCTGTAGGTCTTAGTTGCTCAGTACTGTTAGTTGGTGCAGCCTGAGGACGACGAGAAAGCTTAGGAGTACGTTGTTTAGACATGATGAAGTGACAACTCAGTAAGGACAGACTTGTTAATAGAAAAAAAATAAAGGTTATTGTAGCTTATTTTGGGTCAGATAACAGAGAGGATAAAAAGTGCTGAAAATAAATCTGAGAGGAAAACTGGAAATAAAAGCGATAGTACAAAATAGTACAAATATGATAGGCATAAAAAAATCGCCAAACAATGGGCGATTAATTTAGTAATTTGTTAGATGGTGCGCCTGGAGAGATTCGAACTCCCGACCCCTTAGTTCGTAGCCAAGTGCTCTATCCAACTGAGCTACAGGCGCATATTTATCTAACTTATCTTGTTAACACTTGTCGTTAACAGGATGGCTATTATAGCCACTTTTTTTTAGAAGTCAACATTTTTTTGAATTTTTTTTAAATCTTTTAAAATTTAATTTTTTTCAAAAAATGGCGGTGAAGGAGGGATTCGAACCCTCGATACGCGTTAACGTATACACCCTTAGCAGGGGTGCGGTTTCAGCCACTCACCCACTTCACCGAAACTTCTAAAAACACAACTTTTGGCGCTCAGCTTATTTAGCCAGTTACCTCATGTTGTGGGCGAGTATTATAGCAAACTAAAACAGCTTTGCAAGGGTGTTTTTTAGTTTTCTGCAAATTAAACCAATTTAATGGCTTTTTAGCCCTTTATTCTACCCGCCCGCCTATTTTTTTAATCGATTGTACACTTAGCCAATCATAGGCAATAAGTTTCTAGCAATGATTTCGACAAATATCTCAATCAAAAGTAAACCAAAGATAGCCACCATAGGCGATAAATCTAGCATACCTAAGTTGGGCGTGATACGGCGAAAAGGCGCCAAAATAGGTTCAGCCATCTGCACAATTAATTCAAAGATAGGATGCATCTTTTGAGTAAACACCACAATCCAGCTAATAATAATCGAGCCGATAATCAAATAGCGCGCCACACTTAAGAAGCTTAAGATCAATGATAGAGTTCCCTCGAAGAACAGTCTAATCGGGGTATAACCATGACCAGCAATGGCTGCGTTGCCTGAAATATCTATCAGCTTTAATAAAAACAACAGCATCACCGCTGCTAAGTTAACTCGCCCGCCCCCTACTGTTGGAAAAATACGACCAAAAACATCAACAATTTGGGTCGCCTTATAAGCGGGTTGAACATAAGGATGATTGCGCTCAAGCCCTGCAAACTGAAGCATAAAGCGGATAAAAATCAGTAGCATGGCGAAATTTACCACCATGTTGAATAGGGCATACGAAAGACTTGTCATTCAACGTACTCTTACTAGTTTGAATTTAAAAAAAGAGGCAGTCGACCATCGTATATGGCCAATAGTCGACTAGATATCTATTACTACTTTGTTATTAAAGAGGGGTTAGCGCTATTACTCTGCCATCTCACGGCTAATTTCTTCACTGCGTGTATAACAAGCTTGCATCGCTTTTTTCATCACTTGAGCGAAATCATCTTGCTGTAAAGACTCAATAGCAGCCTGCGTGGTGCCGTTCGGAGAGGTCACCTTGCGGCGAAGCTCTGCGGGGCCTTCTTCACTGGTTATGGCCATCTGAGCCGCACCCAATGCCGTTTGCATCGCTAATGCAGCCGCTTGTTTTCTATCTAAGCCTTGCTCAACTGCAGCTTCAATCATCGCCTCTAACATATAAAAGAAATACGCAGGCGCCGAGCCTGATACTGCGGTCACGGCGTGCAACTGCTCTTCTTGCTGCACCCAGCTTACCAAGCCAGAAGCTGCCATCACTGAGGCAGCTAAGGTCTTATCTGCTTCATTGATGTAGTCAGTAGCATAAAGTCCAGTCGCCCCTTTTTGAATCATGGCGGGAGTATTTGGCATGGCACGAACGATGTTTTTATAGCCGCCTAGCATTTTACTTATGCTGTCTGTAGACAAGCCTGCAGCCACTGAAATGATAAGCTGTCTATCTAATACGTCAGCAAAATCAGACACCACTTGACGCATGACTTGAGGCTTAACCGCCAAAACCACCACGTCCGCACCCTTCACAGCCACTTGTGAGTTGTCTGTTTCTGTATTGCCTGTAGGATCTACGGCATTAATTTTTTGTTGCTTTAAGCTATTGCGAATGTCCTCTGAAGGATCGGCAACGGTAATGTCTGATGGATTAATACCTCGACCTATCAGTCCACTAATTAAGGCTTGGGCCATATTGCCGCCGCCAATAAAGCTGATTTTCTTCCCTTTAAGTTCTGCCATTGTTCTTCCCATTATTTAAAGCTTGGCTTGGCACAATTTGTGACCTAGCCTTTGTTAATTCAGTGTTACTTCAATCAGTGTTATATTTTATACAAACACTAGAAGCATTCGTAATGTTGCTAGTGTAACACATCGTTTTATGGATTATATTACTCAACTCACCGCCACTGATTTTCAATGAGTTGACTCTACTAATAGAGCTTAAAGCTACAAATTACGCACTTCACTAAGGAGATTACTATCTTCTATAAGCTGCTGAATCGACGGCGCAAACTGGCTTTGCAAGGCCAGTATTCGCTCAGGCGTAATTAATAGTAAAGGGATCTCTGCAACTTGAGATGACAGCTGAATTGAGCACAGCACCACAGACGGCCGCATAAAACTGGGGAGATCTAGCGCTTGTAACAGCTTTTTGCCCGACTTACGCCCTACTCTGCCCGGTAGAGCTATCTTTTGAGTATGCGGTAAGGGCTGAAATAGAAGCTTTGCCGACTTTAACTCTAAACCAGTCTCAATATCCGTATTAGTATTAGATGACAAAATGAGCTGCTGTTGTATCTCAGTGATTAAGTTAGACAGCCCGGTTAAAGACCACTCAAAACTGGTACTTGATGGTTTTAGCGAAAAACGAGGCGCTATTTCTAACTCACTATCAAGATTAACCTGCTGCGTTGCCGGCGGTAATTGTAGCCACTGCTCCCAGCTTTGCCACAATCGATATAACTTATGCTGATAACGGCGAATCTGATATTGATAAACCCCACTATCCCAATACAAACAAGTTTGATGATCGCTGTCTTTGCGATGTACTAAGTTCAACACCTCTTCTACCAGCCGTCTAGAAGGAGGCAGTTCAGTGGCAGAGGGCGCCAGCCAGCTGTGAATGAGGGCGGATTGACGGGCAGTAGATAACTCAGTCAATTGATTAATATCTAGTACAGAACAAAAAGGTCTATCTGTCATTAGTGACTGCGATAAGTCCGCCCTACTTTGTTCATTGAGAATAACGCTCGCCTCTTGCATCAACTGCCCAGTACGAGCAATCGCTTGTTTGGCCTTAGGATAGCGCTGGGTGATATGTGGCAATAGCACACTACGCAGCCAAGCCCTATCATTAAGCTGATTTTGGTCAAACTCATTATCACTACCCCTGCTCTGCCAAGCCACATTGGTGGGGTCATCAATATAGTTTAAGTTTTCATTATTTGCGTATTGGGTGATTTGTTGGCGACTAACCGTTAGCAAGGGGCGCCATAAGAATATGCTTTTTTGACTGCCCTCTTGAGCCTGACTCTTTTTGCTAGACCAGTCCTTCATTCCACTAAGCCCATTGACCCCTGCCCCATTGAACAGGCGCATTAATAGAGTCTCGACCTGATCATCTTGATGGTGGCCCAGTATTAAGACATCTTGATGATTCATAATGCTCATCATTGCCTCATACCTTGCTTGACGGGCTTCTTGCTCAGTCTTTTTTATTAGATTTATCTTAAGCACTTGGCAAGGCATATTATTTTGCTCAGCCCACTGTAATACTTGCTCGGCCCAAGCAGCATTGGCTTGCTGCATGCCATGATTGATATGTAACAACTGCGGTAAAAAGGGTAGTTTACCATCTTTAAATAAGTGTTGGCATAGATGGGCCAAACTCAATGAATCTCGCCCACCACTGCAAGCCAACCAGACTCGTCTGCCCAGTAGCTGCTGCTTATGATGGGTAAAACTCGATAGAAGCGCCTGTTCTAAATTAGCGGTATGATCAAGGGTCATAGTAAGGGTAAACCACACAAAAAGTTCGTAGATTATCTAGGTCAAGGCTAGAGTATCAGGATTTAGCCAAATATGGAGTATTGAATTATGTGGCTTATGGTAGAGGCAAGCAAGTTTTAGGCAACAAAAAGCCTTCAACAAGCTTAAGCTCATTGAAGGCCTGAATTTTATTTCAATAAAAAAATCTATTAGTAACGAGCATCCTTCGGCTTTTTACCACTTGGCCAATCATTCACTTTCCCTGGGAAGTCGGGACGTGGTTTGTGAGCGAAGAACTCCGCCACATCCACTGCATCTTGATCAGTTAAGATACCGCCATGACCCCATAAACCCTTCGTCTGTACACTCATGGGCATGTTGTATTTCACAAAGGCAGCCGCTTTATAAGTACGTGCCATACCCGCACCAATATTAAAGGACTCATCACCCCACAGTGGCGGGAATACGATATCGCCACGACTGTCTTTTAAGCCTTCACCATTGTCGCCGTGGCAGCTGGCACACTGAGCGTAGTAAATCTTCTCACCACGGTCTGTATCCGCTACTAGTGAAGTGTCGATATCCCCTGCGTTTTGGATATCTACGCGTTGGCTTTCAGGTATCTTTTGGCTTAGCCATTCCATGTAAGCAATCATAGCTTTCATCTCAGGCCCTTCCCTATCTAATGGCACACCATTCATAGAGCGTTGGAAACAGCCATTAATTCGTCCCTCTAAATCGACTTCTTTACCCGCACGAGGCATCACTTTAGGATAAGTGTTAAAACTATTGATATACGGGTCACCCAGAGGCACTTTACCTTGTGAGATATGACAGCTGTTACAGTTCATCTCAGCGCCAACATGCTCAGGAAGCAGGCGCTTGGTTTCGTTTAATAAACGCTTACCATAAAAGATTTCATCTGCATTAGGCTCTTTTAAAATCTCAGTATCTTGTGGTAGCACATATTTACCGATGTCTTCGTTAGCATCATCCGCTGTGGTTACCACAAACTCTGGAGCTGCTCGATCCGCAGGCTTGGGGTCAGAACAGCCACTGATAGCCACTGCCATAGCCCCTAAAATAGTTAAAGCAAATACTGATTTTTTGATTTTAGCGGTATCCATCATATTTAAATTACTCATTACCCGCTCCTTTTGGCTCTGCAGACACAGTAAGATCCATTGGTAAATCTGTGGCTGTGACTGGTTTAGCATTTAAGAAAGCACGCATCTTAACAACGTCTGTGGTATCAATCTCTGGTGCTTGGTTGGTCCAGCTGTTACGAACATAGTTCACAATTTCTGCAATATCTGAGTCACTCAAGTGCTTAAATTCAGGCATAGTAAAGGCCATACGATCATGTGGGGTCTTCGGCATACGACCACCATTCATGGTGATTTGCAACACTGAGTCTGCCTCACGAGCAATCACTGCACTGTTGGCATCTAATGCTGGGAAGATACGTGGCACACCTTTACCATCGGCACGGTGACAAACCTGACAGTATTCCGCATATAAGATGGCGCCGCGGCTATCATAAGTGCCATCAAGTAGTTTTTGTGTCGTGGTGTCCTCTTTGACAGGTAGCGTCACTTCTTTACCTGGCGCAGGACTTAAGGTTTTCAGATAAGCTGACATAGCATGCAAGTCTTCCTCAGTCATATACTGAGTACTGTGCTCGACCACCTCTGCCATGGCACCAAAAGCAGCCACTTTATCGGTACGACCTGTCTTAAAGAAGTCGACCAGCTCTTCTGTACTCCAAGTACCTAAGCCGCGATGTTCACCACGTAGGCTCTTAGCACGCCATCCATCAATGACAGCACCACTTAGATATTTATCAGAGTCAGTGTTAGATAAAGCCACTTCTTGATAGCCAATCCCTCGTTCGGTGTGACAAGACCCACAGTGACCTGGACCTTCAACTAAGTACTGACCTCTTGCTAATACTTTGTCATCAGTTTCTGCCACAAACTCACGCTCTGGCGCAAACATCGCTTGCCAGTATGCCAAAGGCCAGCGCCAGTTGAATACAGGAGGCAACTCACTTTTTAAGTTGGCTTGTTTCACCGGTTTTACCGCCGACATAAAATAGGCATACATAGCGGCGATATCTTCATCAGGCATGATTTGATAAGAAGGATAAGGCATCGCAGGATACAGCGCCGAGTTGTCAGCACGAACGCCATGCTTCACTGAGTTAATGAACTGGGCCAAAGTATAGTTACCGATACCCGTTTCTTTGTCTGGGGTAATGTTGGTTGAATAAATAGCACCTAGTGGGGTCAACATCGGCAGACCGCCAGCGTAGGCTTCGCCATCTAAGGTACTATGACAGGCCACACAGTCTGCAGTGCGGGCTACGTACTCCCCTCTTTTAATCAGTTCTGGATCGTTGATATCCACTTCAATCGAGGTACTCACAGATTCATCGACACTGCGCATTTTGGTCAGCATCATACTGAACAAAAACGCCAGTATTAAAGCCAATAATGCCCCTATTGCGATAATCATTGGCCATTTTCTTTTTGTCATATTCATGACTCCTAAAACCTTTTTTTTCGTATGACCGCACCGTTAAGAAACTTAGGTCATACAGACAATTGATTAGTAGTAATAGGAAGAAAGTGACCAAAAACTACTTTTAAGCCTATTACTCACTGAAACCTTGTTGAAATATAATTGTTTTAATGGTTACTTTTCAGAAACATATAATATGATATTACATTATATTCTAGGATTAACCAACACAATTCCTTATTCCTTTTAGGGATTAGGGGCTGTAAGCATAAAAAAAGCCTTAATCCCTATAACCTCTCAGGCCACAGCGATTAAGACTTCGATAATTGAAATCTCAGTAATTCAAATTTACTGGTATTACCCAATATTGTTAGTATTTCAAAAGAGAAGAAACCTCTGCTTTAACTGTGCTTTGGCTCTACCCTACTTACTGAACTCTTCAAAAGCAGACATAGCTTCAGCGGCATACATGTAGCTGGGACCACCACCCATATAAATACAAACACCCAGTGTCTCAGCAATCTCTTCTCGCGTAGCGCCAAGCTTGATTAACGCTTTGGTATGAAAACCAATGCACGCATCACAGCGCTGAGAAACTGCTATCGCCAAAGCAATAAGTTCTTTTTGCTTTTCATCGAGCACCCCTTCTGCTGAAGCCGTTTGTGCCAGACCTGAAAAGGCTTTGGTGGTGTCTGGAATAGTTTTGCCTAGTACGGCCAAGTTTTTGCTCACATGCTTGGTGATGTCATTAAAAGATTTACTCACTGCTCTCTCCTAATTTGAGTTAACGGGATACTGGACCAAAAAATAGATTATTTAAGCTTGCAAGTATTAATACCTAGCATTTTATACAGTACACAAGACCGAGTTAAACCAGTGAATAAAGGTATAAGACCTACCAGCCCCCACCAGCTACCATAATAAACACCAATGGCTAGAATAATAATTCCTGCGATGATTCTGATCATTCTGTCTGTATTGCCAACATTCTTTTGCATAATAGACTCCTTCCTTAATGGCTACTTTGATTAAAATCCAATTACTATATTGATGTATAATATATTAAATTATATATAATTACTAGACTCTATTTCATAATGTAGGAAGATAGTAGTGTGTACTCCAAGCAGATCACTCTTTAATATAAATTTAGAATAAAACAAAAAGTACAGACGAAAAAAAACGAGCCAAGGGCTCGTTTTTTTTTGATTCATTTAAAGTAATGTTTTTAAATTATCATCACCTTAAATTATCTTAGCTATTAGATAGCTGTGATACCGTGGGCTTGTGGGCCTTTAGCACCTTGAGTTACTGTGAACTCAACTTCTTGGCCTTCAGCTAAGGTTTTGAAGCCTGAGCTTGCGATTTCGCTGTAATGAGCAAAAACGTCTGGACCAGTTTCTGGAGCGATAAAGCCAAAACCTTTAGCTTCGTTAAACCACTTTACTGTACCTTTGATAGTATCTGACATATATATAATCCTAATTTTAAAACATAATGACCAACTCGGTCGGGTAACGCTTGGAGCAACTTCTGTAAATCTTAAAACGGAGGATTAATGCTAATACTACGAGGTAATGATTTGCTGCGGTTCTCTTAAGCAGGTGCCCAGTATATACCAATACCACAGGTAAGCAAGCTTTATTTTAAATAAACTTAAAATACCTTTAGTTTGTTTAAAATATAGTCCTTTTTACTTCAAACTAGGCGCTTTTTCAAACTAGGCACTTTATAGTTATATGAGTTCCTAAAATCATACTGCATCTATAATTAAATAAGCTTATGATAGTATATAGAGAGTAAGAGTTAATCACTCTCTCTATTTATGCTCTTTTAATCTTATTTACTATATAGGTGCTGCCATGAGCTATAAACATATCTTGTTAGTTACTGACCTACGCTCGGATGCCGATGTCGTTGCCCAAAAAGCAAAGTACATTCACTCACGTCAACAAGGCGCTCAGCTCTCTGTACTGCATATCATTAAAGATACGGTGGTAGGATTTGGTTATGAAATGGTGCCTGCAGCCAGTCTGTATGATGAAATAGATGATGAGCGCTGCAAGAACGCTAGAAAGGATCTGATTGAATTTCTTGACCGTAACGGCTTAGATTGTAACAGTCAGGAAGTGACTACAGCCATTTCAAACAGTGAAGGTATTATCAACTACTGCCATAAAAATGACGTGGACTTAGTGATTATTGGTCGCCACGAGCGTCATGGTATCTCTGCTTGGATTAATGGAGCTACTGTGGACGCTATCTTGCCTAACGTTGATTGTGATGTACTGGTCGTTAAGCTAGAAAAGCCGGTTAAGGAATAATCTAGCCAAGCTGCCTACTCATAAATACAGCCTCATAAGTAGAGCGCTCACTAGGCCTCGGGCAATCGCCATAGGTAAATGCTCACACAAAAGCAGACTAAGGCCACAGTCCAAGCGACCCATACTTGTGCATCAGGCACTGTAAAAAACAGCATAGTGCCTGATACGGTCATCATAATACAGGCGAGCCATTTAGCACGTCTAGGCACAGCCCTACGCTCTTCCCAATCACGAATATACTTACCCATATACTTGTGATTAATCAGCCATAGATAAAAACGTTTTGAGCCTCGAGCCCAGCAGGCGGCTGCCAGTAACACAAAGGGTGCAGTAGGCATCACTGGCAACAGTGCCCCTACCACACCCAGTCCAAAAAATATGCCCCCTAAGACAAGATACAGCCAACGCATTGAAGCGTACTTAGACGGGTTGATATTACCTGTGTAACGGTATTGGCTGTCATCTGTCATAAAACAAGGAGGCTTATTTTATTGGTGAATTAATAGAAGTTACAGCTCTACAGCTTGACCTATCTGATCTTGTTTGGCCGCTTGAGCAATTTTTAATGCTACCGCCGCATCAAAGCTTGCTGCACCCACTGATTTAAATAAAGTAATCCCTTTCGAGCCATCAGCTGTTTCAACTTTCAAATCACCAGAGACTAAATCCATAAGTTGACCGCTTAGCTGATCCCACTGCCAGTCACAGCCTGAATTGTCATCTGCCTGAATCAAATCACCCGCTTCGTGTTTACCGCCTTCTAAGTCATCGATAACCACATAAGCGCTTGATTCGATAACAGAGTCGCTAACCTCTTTCATATTTGGCTGATAAGCACCCACAGCATTAACATGTGCATTGGCTTTGATTTGATCGACTTCAAACAGACCTTCTGTAGCGCGGGTAGCTAAATTGATAATATCTGCGTCTTTTACCGCCTCTTCTATCGTATCGCAAACGGTTAATGTCACATCCCACTGTGAATAATCACGCTCAAACACTTCTTTAAAGTCGTGTGCCTTATCCGTAGTGCGGTTCCAAAGTGTTACTTCGGTGATGTTTGGGCACACGGTTAACACGGCATTTAATTGCTCATAAGCCATACCGCCCGTGCCTACTACAGCCACGGTCTTGCTGTCTGGGTTGGCCATATATTTTGTGGCGACACCAGATAAGGCAGCGGTACGAACTTGGGTCACATAGATACCATCCATAAAGGCCAGAGTTTCCCCTGTCGCTGTATCAGAAACAGCAATGGTCGCCACCGTTGTCGGCTTATTGTGTGCTGGATTATCGGGACAAATCGTTACCAGCTTCACCACAGCGTATTCCTCCGCCCCATCAAACACTACCGAAGGCATCGACAAGTGTGAACCGGTCTGATGACTCTCGCTGTCTTGATACGTTGGAATCACCAGACGCTCTGGTGTTTTCACCCAACTTGGGTTTTCATGCTGTACTTTTAATAAGTCTTCAATGGCTTCAATGGCCATCGGCATGGTTAACTGCTGTTTTACGGTATCTAAATTCAATACTTGCATTCTTCTTCCTTAAATTATGATTTTACTCTTTTTATTATGCTAATCCGTAGCCTATGAGTACAAGTTGCCAACTGTGATGTTTTGTCACATGGCTCACACTTTTTGTTAAAGCTAGGACCTCTTATTAAGCAATAGCGTTATCCGAACGCTTAGCGACAAACCCGATTAATGCCATAACAATCGTCGGTACAATCCAGCCAAGCCCCATTTCAGATAAAGGCAGTGTATCAATCAAACTCTGCCAAGGTAAAGGGCTCGATACAATACTGGCCAACATATCATTAAAAGCAAGCAAGGTCGCTGTGCCCACGCCCAATACATAAGTTAACGGACGATGTGCAATTAAAGGGTGCATGAGTGACAACAATACCAGCGCAATACTGATGGGATATAAGAACATCATGATTGGCACGGCAATCGCTAAAATAGGCTCTAGACCAAGATTTGACAGCACAGCACCTGCCACTGTAAATACCAGGACATAGCTTTTATAACTTATCTTTGGAAACAGGCTTTGAGCAAAGCTTGAGCAGGCATTAATTAAACCAATACAGGTGGTCAAACACGCCAAAATCACAATCATGCCCAGCACCACATTGCCCAAATTACCCATAAGCAGTGTGGCCGCACTCGATAACAAGACCGCTCCATTGTCATAGCCTTCAGGGCGATACATACTTACCCCAACCCAAGCTAGACCTAAATAAACCAGTCCTAAAAAGAAACCCGCCACTAAGGAGGACTGGATCATGATTTTAACTAACTGCTTATCACTAACGGGCTTATCAACAGAAGGACTGCTACTTAGTGGCTCTACGCTACCGCCCGCTGAAGTCTGCTTACCTGTGTTAGCTGCTTTCGGGCGCATGGCTTCAATGATAGAGGCAGACAACACACTACCGAACGCCAAACCTGCCAGCGCATCTAAGGTAAAGTAGCCCTCGATAATACCGGCTGATAAAGGGCTGGTCGCAAACTGCTCTGTCGGTGCTTGAGTGCCTGGTGTTAGATTAAAAATGGCTAAACCACATAACAAAGCAATAAATACCAATAAGATGGGGGTTAAAAACTTACCAATAAAATCAATCAAACGGCCCGACTTAATCGAAGATAAATAGCAAATACTAAAAAACACGACCACATAAACCACTAGACCCGTATTATTTGGCAAATCAACAAACTGCTGAAACCCCATCTCATAGCCCACATTGGCCGCTCTAGGGATGCCGTACATAACCCCAATAGACAGATACACCAATATTGCAAATATATAAGCAAACACAGCGTGTACCCGGCGCCCTACTCCCAGTAGCCCATCTGGTGATTTGGCCACAACAATAAGACTTAATAAAGGTAACGCGATGGCTGTGGCGATAAACCCAATAACGGCTGGCGTAAAATTACTGCCTGAGTTCATACCCAGCATGGGAGGAAAAATAAGGTTACCTGCCCCGAAGAAAAAGGACAGAAGCATGAACCCTAAAAACAATGGACTCGCCTTGGACGGTTGAGCCTCTGGTGTCTGTTTACCCATAGCAATGTGAGCCTTTCATTTGTATATAAAAAGGAGCAATTGTATAGGAAGCCTGGGTTGTTGGCAAAAACTGACTGCAATTTTTTTATACAAATAGATTGGTATATCAGAGACTTAGCAATAGATATGACTGGATAAACACACAATGAATTAAGTCAGAATAAACACTGAAGCTGTTAGCGATTTGGCGTAAAAAAACCACCAGAACAGTGGTTTTTAAAAATAGCTTATTTATAGGAGGGGTAAAGCTTTAGCTACCGGTTACTCCTCCTACTAGCCCTGTCACGGTACAAGCTGTTAGAAAAAGTGAGCTGGTTAATAGAACAGCCAGTGCTAACTTGGTTTTCGTCAGTAATTTTAACATAGGGATTCCTTACGTCTTATACCCGTTTTTATATGAGCTCTCTATCTTGACCGATATGGCCGATTTTTGACTTCCTCCCCTCGCTAAACCGAGGGGATTCCTACAGCTAGACGGTCAAGCCCGACCGCAAGGATGTTCTT
>ERZ808051.1417-NODE-1417-length-16057-cov-3.941489_pt1 | contig 16057 bp, 17 predicted proteins | sample MGYA00380199_ERZ808051 | MGnify/ENA primary metagenome ERZ808051 (study PRJEB31490, sample SAMN06133391) | mouse gut metagenome | isolation source: J11 | host: mice | place: China: Chengdu | collected 2015-05 ...
ATTAATATGAGAAATCGCATTGAAACATTTATAGTAAATTGTAATGATCTTAATAACCATATTGAAGATTTAAAGGAAACATATATAGGAATTAATCAGTTAGATTATGGAAGGGCTGAATATCAGGATACTAGTAAGTATAAATATAAAAGGAGTGAGTTAAAAAAACAGAAATATGCTCCAAATGTATATAATTGTTCGCGAAATGTATGTGATAATGCTAGAAAGCAACCCTTTAAGTATATTTGCAAATATTTTGGCATTGAGGAAAATGAAAAATCATTGATTAGATTTGAAGAGGTGTTAAATAATTTTGAAGCTGCGGAACAGGGCAAAAAATTACTGAAAAGAGAAAAAGAATCAATATTGAATAATATCAGCAATGATATACCTTTTTTGATAAAACGTTTTAGTAAGAAAAGATTAGAAAGAGAATTAGGGTTTAAATCAGTTGATTTTAGCACTATGTACTTTCCTAAATATATTTTTAAGTATATTAGTTCGGGCGGTAATGCATCAATGAATTGTGATATTGTAATGGATATTGATAATTTAAATCGTTTTGTAAATTATCTTGCAGAGAAAGTGAAATTTAAAAAGAGTGCAGCAGGACAACGTGCCTTAATGACAAGCAGTCTTAGACAGAAAATCTTGCAGAGAGATGGTTATATATGTCAAAAATGTGGCAATTCTACAGACAAAGAGCCAAATTTATTATTAGAGATCGATCATGTTATTCCAATTTCAAAAGGAGGATTAACTACGGAAGAAAATTTACAGGTATTATGCTGGAAATGCAATAGGAGTAAAGGACAAAAGATATTGGAGCATTAAATCTTTAATCTTGTAGTTTACATGAATAATGTTATAGTTGTATCTTGAATATTTTACATATAAAAGGCTCTTTGGTATGATATTAGGGTTGTGATGTAAAAATAGGAAAAAGATATATAAAGATATTCTTATATAAAAATGGTAAATATTAACAACTATAATTCTGGTTTTTAATATTGACTTTTTGACTGCACAGAATATAATAAAAATAAAAGAATATAGAAATAAAAAGGAGTAATCGCCACTCTACCAAAGTAACATGATTACTCCAAGTTCAAGGATTTCCCTTTATGAGATACTATAACATAAAGGGAAATCTCTTTCAAGAGAAATTTTTGAAGGAGGTGCCATCATGTTATTAAACAGCACACAGGTTAAGAAAATTTTTGACAAATATAGTTTTTTGTTTGGTACGCAAGATGTGGTAAATGCAGCACAAATAGGGGAAATGTTTGGTGATGAAGCTGTTATATATGCAATACATAATCATTCTTATGAACAAAATGCAGTAGCATTAGACCTTGGAAATAATCATTCTCATGTATTCCTTACCTTTGCAGGATTTAAGCAGGTGGTCAGCTATAGTAATCAGCAGGAAATTATTAATCAAGATAAGCAGCAAGAACAATTAAATTTGCAAAATGTGATGCGGAATCAAACAAAAACAGATGATAAGGTTATTTTTTTGGTACACGAAAGGAAGCATAATAGAACTAAACAATGGTGTGAAGCAAGTGATCAGAAGAAATAGAGAGCTTTTACACCAAGGAAAAGAAGCAAGAGAGAAATTTTTAAATATATATATTAGTTTTGGAGTTGTTCTCTTTATGGATGGGATAAAATTTTTTCTGTAAATAATATCTCGAAAGGCCTTCTATGATAAAATAAATTATCATAAGGAGGCTTTTATTATGGCAAGAGAAAAGAAACCAGTACATAAAGTACAAATATATTTTTTAAGTATGCACTCTATTGCACTATTAAATATGATAACATAGTAACATAGCAGTCTGAAATGAATGGATAACTTGAAGCTTTCTTGGTGTAACCATTATTAGGTACTTCCTGTAGCCTAGGGGTTATGCGGGGCGGGGAAGGCGCAGTTTTTTTGGCGATATAATTAAAAAAATTTTTAGTATTTCGTTACGCAAGATAGAAAAAGGAGAAAATACTATGGAGCTGGTAAAAAGAAATTTAATTGATTTAAAATCAGCAGAATATAATCCACGTAAAACGCTAAGACCAGAAGATCCAGACTACCAGCGCATAGCTGCTAGTATAGAAGAATTTGGATATGTTGACCCAATTATTATAAATTCAGATAATACTATTATAGGAGGTCATCAACGGCGCACAATTATGCTTGGTTTGGGTTACACTGAAGCAGACTGCATTTTGGTGGAGATGGATAAAACCAGGGAAAAGGCGCTTAATATTGCTTTAAATAAAATTACTGGAGAGTGGGATGAAGCAGCCTTAAAGGATTTATTGATTGATTTAGATAAGGCTAATTATGATGTAAGTCTTACCGGATTTTGCAACGAGGAAATTGAACAGCTTTTTGCAGATGTTGAACTTACTCAGGAGGTAAATGATGATGGTTATGATTTAGATCAGAGGGTGGAAGAGATTAAGGAAGTACGAACACAACAAGGTGATATTTGGCAGATGGGGAGGCATCGGCTTATGTGTGGAGATGCCACAGATATTTCTGATGTCAAACGATTAATGGAAGGCATAGAAGCAGATCTTATCATTACGGATCCTCCATATAACGTGGCCTATGAAGCCAAAGAGAAAAGTTTACAGCATTATTGTAAACGGAGTAGTACTCGAACTAATAGTGAAATTCAGAATGATCAGATGAGCAATGACGCCTTTTACAGTTTCTTGTATAAGGCGTTTTGTAATTTTTATGAAGTAGCACGACCTGGTTGTCCAATTTATATTTTTCATTCGGATAGTGAAGGGATTAACTTTAGAACGGCAATGAAGGAAGCGGGCTTTTACCAAGCCCAAACGCTTATATGGGAAAAAAGTCAGTTTGTTCTAGGACGACAGGATTATCACTGGAGGCATGAGCCAATTCTTTATGGTTGGAAGCAAGGAGCTGCTCATTACTTCGGGGGGGGGGTATGGACAAGATACTGTTTTTATAGAGGATGATGTAGAATTTTCAGCTATGAAGAAAACAGAGCTTATCGCTTATATTGAGAGGATCAGAGAACATCTACAAGAGAATACAACAGTTATTTATGAGAAGAAACCGACTCGAAGCGATGTGCACCCGACAATGAAACCTATAGCACTTTTTGGGCGGTTAATTACGAATAGTAGCAAATATAAGGAAACAGTTGTAGACTTTTTTGGTGGTAGCGGAACCACCTTAATTGCTTGTGAGCAGTTAAATCGTAATGCCTATCTTATGGAACTTAGTGAAAAGTATTGTGATGTAATTGTAGATCGTTGGGAGGAATACACAGGACAAGAAGCAATAAAAGTAAGAAAGGAATGTTGTAATGGCAGAAGGTAAGAATAATGGTTGTCAGTTTGTAAAAGTTGAAGTTATAGCTCAGATTTTTGGTGTTACAGTTCGCAGAGTCCAGCAAATTACACAAGAAGGAATTATTAAAACTACAGATGTCCCAGGCGAGGGTAGAAGATATGAGCTGGTACCAACGATTAAAACATATATCCAATACTTATCAGATAAAGCTTATGGTAAAGGGAAATCTGGAAGAGAAGTGGAGTTGAAACAACAGAAGTTAGAGGCAGAAATCGCTTTAAAAGAAAGTCAAGGGGAAATACATCGTATAAAGGCAGAGATTGCTGCTGGAAAGTATATAGATGTGGAAGAAGTAGCCTTAGATTATCAAAAATTTTTTGTTACATTTAAGAGGTTTGCCCTAGGAATCCCGTCCCGGCTTGTAAGTATAGTGAGTGACAAGCTGGAGCCATTAGAAGCAAGAAAAGCAGAAAAAGAAATGGCAGCAGAAGTAAAGCGTATGCTACGGGCTTTTGTTGTAGCCGGATGTACACTAGAGTCGGGGGAAGAAAAAGCAAAGAAGTATCATGCAAAAACTTAAGCAGTTACGGCTAAGGAAGTATGAGTGTACAACGTATCAAAAATCTGCGATGGAATCTTTAAATCCCCCAGAAGAAATACAGGTGTCTGAGTGGGCAGAACGATACAGGATGCTTGATAGTTTAACCAGCGCTGAGCCAGGGCCATGGAGTAATGCTCGTACTCCATATCTCGTAGAAGTTATGGACGAATTTTTAAATCCAGAAACAGAAGAAATTATTTTTTGTAAGTGTACACAGGTGGGTGGAACAGAAGTAGAGCTTAATCTGTTAGGATATATCATACAGCAGGATCCAGCTCCAGTTGAAGTTGTTTATCCAACAGAGACTTTGGCAAATAGTATATCGGAAAAACGTATAAAACCCATGATAGAAAAAATCCAAACACTAAATAAAAAGTATGACAGAAATAGTGGAAATTTGGAATTGGATTTTGATGATATGTTTATAAAACTTGTTTGGAGTAACAGTCCTTCTGGGCTTGCTTCCTTTGCCGCGAAATATCTTTTTTTAGATGAGGTGGATAAATACCCAGGAGCCAGCAAGAAAGAGGCGGACCCAATCAGTCTGGCGAAAGAGCGTACAAAGACTTTTAGAAGCAGTAAAGTCTATATGACTAGTACGCCAACTATAAGGGCGAATCATATCTGGAAAGCGAAAGAAGGGGCAGATGTAGAAAAACATTACTTTGTGCCTTGTCCACATTGTGAGGAATATATAGAGCTGCATTTTGATAACCTTAAATGGCCCGGAAAGGATAAGGACCTTGTAGAGGCTTACGGGGAGGAGACCATAAAGAAGAAGCTGGGAACGTTTGAACCAATAGATGATTCCGAGGGCTTAAGTGATGCAGATCGGGCAGAGTTTGCCTTTTATGTCTGCCAGGAGTGTGGATGTGTTATTACTGATGCCCAGAAGCAGCAGGCAGTAAAGAAAGGACACTGGGAGGTTGTAAGGCAAACGACTCGTTTTGTGAAAAAGGTTTGTTTTTGGATTAATACACTCTACAGTCCTTTTGTTCGGTTTTCCAAAATTGCAAAGGAGTTTATGGAAAGTAAGGCAGATCCAGAGAAATTGCAGAACTTCGTAAACTCTTGGCTTGCAGAACCATGGGAAGATACTAAATTGAAAACTAATAAAGACCTTGTTATGGAGCGACAGACAGAAATTGCAGAGTTTATTGTGCCAAACTGGGCAAAACTGCTTACAGCAGGTGTAGACGTACAAGAAAATAGTGTTTACTGGACTATAAGGGCATGGGGCGACTTTTTAACCAGCCAGAATATAGCACATGGGCAGGCTTACAGTTTTGCAGAAATTGAACAGATCATGAATCTTGAATATAGGACAGAGTCAGGGAGTGTTGCAATCGTAAACCTATGCTTCATAGATTCTGGCTATGAAGCTGATGCAGTATATGATTTTTGTGCTTTAAATACAGAATGGGCAAAACCAGCCAAAGGTTCTAGTAATCCCATGCAGGGGCATTTTAAACTAAGCACTATTAATAAAGATGCTTCCAGAGCTTATGGTATGGATCTTGTTATCGTTGACGGAAGCAAGTATAAGGATATGATTGCCAGCAGGATGCACCGGAAGAATGGCAGCGGAAGCTGGATGGTATACAAAGGCTGTGATGAGGAATACGCTAAGCAGGTAACAGCAGAGCATAAAATTCTCGTTAAGAACGGAAACAGCAAGCCAAGGCTTGAATGGGTGCCAAAGCACAGTCATGCAGATAACCATTATTTAGATGCAGAGGTTTATGCTATGGCAGCGGCTGATACACTAGGAGTAAGGATGCTACATTTACAGAATATTCAGGAACAACCAAAAGAAAAGTCAGAACAATATACACCAGAAGAAGAGTGGATAAAAGAAAATGAGAATTGGATATAAAAAGACATAGAAAATTTTCGTATCAAGAAAAAGGGCTGAAAGTAAAAATTTTATTATTATTTATAAAGTAGATTTTTTCATACAATTTTGTTTTCACTTCCATTGTAGAAGTGTGAATTAAAAAATATAAAATATGAATAAGAATTAATATATTGCATATACATATATTGCCAATAGGCAATGCAATCAGTATCCATATGGATGCAAAAAACCCTCAAGGGCGGAATCCTTGAGGGTTCAGACTGTAGACAAAGTCCCGCACTCTTGTGCGGGATTTTTCTGTGCCAAGTGCCGGAAAGTTTAGTATTTATGCGGACTTTCCGGCACTTTTCTGGTATAATAAAGGTATTAAATCAAGGCAGGAGATTCCAATTATGATGACTCAGAATGCAGATAAAAAACGCGGGCAGGTGCAGTTCCTTTGCATGGATGACATGGTTCCACAAGACCACCTCCTTCGAATCATAGATAAAGCCATTGACTGGAACTTTATTTATGACCTTGTAGCCGAAAAATATTCGCCGGACAATGGCCGTCCCAGTATGGATCCCGTGATGCTGATCAAGATTCCTTTTATTCAGTATCTCTATGGGATCAAAAGCATGCGACAGACCTGTAAGGAAATCAAGGTAAATGTTGCCTACCGGTGGTTTCTTGGTCTGGATATGCTGGATAAGGTGCCGCATTTTTCTACATTCGGAAAAAACTATACCAGACGATTTAAGGATACCGATCTTTTTGGACAGATATTTTCCCATATCCTGATGGAGTGTTATAAATTTAAACTCGTTGATCCCAGTGAGGTTTTTGTGGATGCCACTCATGTAAAGGCAAGGGCCAACAACAAAAAGATGCAGAAACGCATTGCCCATCAAGAGGCTCTTTTCTATGAGGAACTCTTAAAAAAGGAAATCAATGAAGACAGGGAAGCTCATGGAAAGAAACCTATGAGAGAAAAGAAAGACAAGGACGATGATGATAACGACAGCACATCATCAACTGGAGGTGATCCCAAAGAATTCACAGATGACATCCCAAAAGATGCAAAAACAATAAAGTGCAGCACTACTGATCCTGAAAGCGGATGGTTCCGCAAAGGGGAACACAAGAATGTATTTGCCTACGCAATCGAAACTGCCTGTGATAAGAATGGCTGGATTCTTGGTTATACAATTAACCCGGGGAATCAGCATGACAGCAGAACTTTTAAGGGACTGTATGATAAGATTAAGGATATCGGTATAGAAACACTGGTTGCAGATGCAGGATATAAAACTCCAGCGATCGCAAAACTTCTGATAGATGATGGGATCAAACCTCTCTTGCCTTACAAAAGGCCAATGACCAAAGATGGGTTCTTCAAGAAATATGAGTATGTATATGATGAGTATTATGATTGTTATATCTGTCCGGGCGATCAGGTTCTGACATACCGTACAACAAACAGGGACGGATACAGGGAGTATAAAAGTTGCGGGGCAGTCTGTGCACAATGCCCGTATCTTTCACAGTGTACGGAGAGCAGGGATCATGTAAAAACCGTAACCCGCCATATATGGGAGCCATATATGGAAATCTGCGAAGACATCCGTCAGACATTGGGAATGAAGGAGCTATACGCGAAGAGAAAAGAAACCATAGAAAGACTCTTTGGAAGTGCAAAGGAGAATCATGGTTTTCGATATACGCAGATGTACGGAAAAACCCGGATGGAAATGAAGGTCGGGGTTACATTTGCGTGTATGAATTTGAAAAAGTTAGCAAAGATAAAGTCAAAACGGGGATTGCTGGAAGTGAGAAAACCACACAAAATTTCTATTTTGAACGCAATTCGTTTGATAAAAGAAAAATGGCTCTGGGTTATAAATCTCAGAGCCACTTTGTCTACAGTCTGAACCCTCAAGGGCGGAATCCTTGAGGGTTTTTGGTTAGTTATTATTATTTATGCTTTCTAACCATTGAATGATATAATAACAAATTACATTAGTTATTACATTAGTTATTACATTAACCCAAAATGCAATCAGTATATCCATATAGTTGCCTCCTTGTATAATGTATTTAGGTTGTTCAAGGGATACCTATAAACCCTTAGACCTGCTTCTTTACATCTCCATTTTAATAGGAGATAATAGTTTATTAGATTGAGAGGATCATCATCACCTACTTTCATATTATATAATATTGTGTTTATTTCAAAATTATTCCATTAATGTAGAAAATATTTCAAAAAAAAACAGCATGAGCTAAACGGCATTTAATCTGTGTCATAACAATAAAAATTTTGGCATAGTTTTGGCGAATTATTTATTTTTGTGTTGTCGTATATAGTGGTTTGTGTTGCTTATAGATTAAAAATTAGGTTGTTTTTTTAAATATGCACTTTATTGCACTATTAAATGTGGTACTATAGTAATATAAAATTAATACAATAAATATTAAAAGCAAAAAAGCTGTCTCATAAAAGAGATAGCTTTTTTATTGGGGGATTATTATAAGATGTTTACAGCAAAAGAAAAATTGGAACAAGTAGAAACGGCTATCGAAACAATTCTTATCGGCGGACAAAGTTATAAGATAGGTTCTCGACAACTTACGCGGGCAAATCTTGCAGAGTTATATAAAATGCAGTCAGATTTGATGGCACAAGTAGCTGGGACTACTCCAGGGCTTTTAGATGATTGCTATGTTGGATATTTTGACGGACGCTAAGGAGGTTGTATGAATTGGCTTGATAAGATAATCGGTTTTGTTTCTCCCGCTGCAGGAGTACGCCGAGAAGCTTGGCGACAGAATTTAGAGGAAATGCGTCATTATGATGCGGGAAATTATAATCGTCTTAATGCGGGCTGGGTAGCTTATAATCAGAGTGCAGAGCAAACAGATCGATATAGTCGAGATACGATAAGAGCAAGGGCAAGGGATTTAGAACGAAACAGTGACATGGCAAATAGCGTGATCGGGGCATACCGCAGGAACGTAGTAGGTCGTGGCTACACACTCCGGGCAAGGACTAGCAGTGAAACCCTTAACAAGCAGATACAGGAGGCTTGGATAGAATGGTGTAAACGGAAAAATTGCGATGTAACTGAAACACAAAGCTTTAATCAAATGCTTCGCATGGCTGAACGCCGAAAAAAAGTAGATGGTGGAATTCTTTTTAAGAAGTGTTATACCAATAGTGGCCTATTGCCCTTTAAATTGCAAGCACTAGAAGTAGATGAGTTGGATACAAGCAGAATAGCACCTCATAACCAAAAGTGTCGTGTAATGGGAGGAATCGAACTTGATACATATAATAAGCCCGTTGGATACTGGATAAGACAATATAATGTAGACGGTTTTGGGCAGATCGATCCTGTATATGTTCCAGCGAAAGATATTATTTTTTATTTTACGAAGGAACGTCCTTCTCAGGTGCGGGAAATGAGCGATCTTGCGCCTACCATTACTAGGATAAGAGATTCGAACGAGTTTATGACAGCAGTAAGCGTAAAGGAGCGTATAGCAGCTTGTCTTGCTGTTTTTGTAAAGAAGATTATACCAACAACTGGGAATTTTGCTAGAGGAGTAGGAGGAAACGATGGAAGGCCTCGTGAGGACTATGATGGGAAAAAGATCAGCCCAGGTATGATAAAAGAATTAAATGCTGGAGACGAAATCCAGGTTGTTAATCCTGCAGGCCAAGCATCAGATGCGGCTAGTTATATCAAGTTACAACAGCGGCTTATAGGAGCTGGACAGGGGTTAAGCTATGAGGCGACCAGCCGAGACATGAGTCAAAGCAATTACAGCAGTGCAAGGCAAGGGATTATTGAAGATGGCCAGACTTACATAGAAGATATAGAGTTGTTGACAGAAGTCGTTATGGACGAAGTATATGAAACATTTATTATTTCTGGTGTTCTTTCTGGTCTATTTAACATCCCTGGATTTTGGGACAATAAACAGAACTATTTTAAGCACGAGTGGGTAGCAGCACCAAAAAAATGGATCGATCCGGCAAAAGAAGCTAATGCAAATAAAATTGCCTTACAAACTGGGCAAAAAACTTATCAACAAATTGCTGCGGAAAATGGGAAAGATTGGAAGGAGCAAATTGATGAGACAGTTGCTGCTTTAGAATATGCCAGAAAAAAAGGACTAGAGATTGGGGGAATTATTTTTGATAAAGCAGAAACAGAGCTTATACCTACAACTAAAAAACCAATACCCGAACCAAGGAAATCTGCGGATCAGGGAGAGGAAAACAAACCTACCACAGACAGCAACAAAGGACATTAGGAAGGAAAATCAAATAAGAACATTTAGTTCGGCAACAATCCGGGCTATGGAAGGAGAGGGGAATGAACGAAAGTTCATTCTTTCGTTTTCTTCAGAAGAGCCGTATGAGCGTTACTGGGGCAAAGAAATTTTAGATCACAGTCAAGAGGCGGTAGATCTTACTAGGCTCAATACAATAGGTGTCCTACTGTTTAATCATAATCGGGATAAGGTGATAGGCAAGATTAACCGTGCCTGGATAGAGAATCTGCGGGGAATGGCAGAGGTAGAGTTTGACAGTGATGCAGAAAGTGAAATCATTTTTCAAAAAGTAAAAAGCGGGACTCTCAAAGGGGTATCTACTGGATATAAAATTGGAATTATTGAAGAAGTTACACCAAATAAAGTATCTACAGATGGGAGATTTATAGGACCTTGTGAAATTGCAAGGCAGTGGATGCCTTATGAGATAAGCATTGTAAGTGTTCCAGCGGATGCAACAGTTGGAGTAGGGCGTAATTTACAGGCAACAACGTACACCTGTTTTGAAGCACAACTTCAAATAAATAAAAACAAAATAGGAGGTTATTATGACACCAAAACAAAGACTAGAAGCTGCTATGCTAAAACAGCAGGCGATTGTAAATACTGCTAAGGCAGATGGAAATCGTGCGTTGACATCAGAAGAACAAGAAGAGTTTAACTGTTACCAACGTGAAATTGAGCAGGCAAATGCAGAAATTGAAGCAGAAGAAAGAGGGCTTGCAGGAGGTAGTGGAGTTCCTGTTCCACCAACTGCTTCAGTACAGGTTCCTTTGGAGGGACAACGAAACGAAACCGCAACCGAACGCGAACGGATTACGGAGATTATAGCACTTTGTCGAGATTTTAATGTAGATTCGGCAGAATATATCCGCAACGGTTCTAGCTTGGAACAAGTACGTACAGCAATTCTTGATAACATGAGACAGACAGGCACCCCTATAAGAGTACAAGTTACACGGGATGAAGAGGATACTTTTAGGCAAAGGGCAACAGATGCCCTGATGCTTCGGGCAGGTATATCAGTAGATAGCCCAGCAGATGGGGCAAGTGAGATGCGGGCTATGAGCCTTCGTGATCTGGCGATTGAGTGTTTGAGTCGTGATGGTCGAGACACTATGCAGCTTTTGAGGATGCAGCCAGATGAGATGTATGGGGAGCTTTGCCGCCAGTTTTATAATCCAACAGCAGCTTTTCCAGCAATTCTTGATGATACAATTAAAAAGAGTATTATAAAGCTTTATAATGCTGTACCTACCACTTTCCAGGCATGGACCACAAAGGGGAGCCTAAAAGATTTTAAGATCACAGCAGACCATGAATACATAATCGGTGGTATGGGCGATTTCCTTTTGGTTCCAGAAAATGGAGAACTTAAGCCTATGATCCCAAGGACAGACCTGCTGCCAAACCGCAAGTTGGATACCTATGGTCGTACATTTAGCATGACACGACAAGCGTTTATTAATGATGATATTGGATTTTTAACGGAAACCCCTGGACTTTACGCAGCGGCAGCGAAAAAAACGATTGATAAGCAGGTTTATAGTTTGCTTTATAACAATAAAGTGATTTTTGATGGAATAAGCTTGTTTCATAAAAATCATGGAAACATTATGGCGAAAGGTTCCAAACCTTCACAGGCATCACTTCAAGCTATTATTTTACAAATGCAGAATCAAAAAGACCCTTTTGGGGATGCAATCTATATTACACCACAATATATCATTGTACCTGTTGGGTACGAATTTGACCTTGCTGTTATTTTACATAGTACTCAAGTAGTAGGCAGCAGTAATAATGATATTAACCCATTGTATAATTATCCAATTAATGTTATCCAAACACCAGTCCTTAATGCCTTAGCAGGAGAAAATACTGTACCATGGTTTATGGTTGCTAATCCTTCCAGTGCAAAACACATTCAAGTGGATTACCTTAATGGGCAAGAAACTCCAACTGTAAGGCGCATGGAAACACCAGGGGTTTTAGGTTTCCAGTGGGATATTTATCTTGACTGGGGTATTTCTGTAAGAGATTTCCGTGGGATTGCAAAGAACCCAGGAGAGAAGATTGTAGCAGAATAAAAAGGAAAGGAGATAAAGCCATGAGTAAAGCGATATATTGGCAAAGAGGGGATACCCTAGACTACAAAAATGACACAGATACAAAGATCGAAGCAAATACTATTATTTCTTTTGGTTCCCATATTGGAGTTGTCGGAACAGATATTTTTCCTGGCGAGTTAGGTTCACTTCACATAACAGGCATATTTGAAATACCCAAAACAGATACTACAGCGATTGAAATGGGAACGGATATATATTTTGATGGCACAGGGATTACAGCGACTAAGGGTGATAGTACGATTCTAGTAGGATACGCAGCACAGGCAGCAGCTGCAGAGGATAGCATCATCTTAGTAAAGTTGTGTTGATGAAACTGATAGCAGTTCTTCCCATACTTTTTGAAAGCATAAATTATGAGCCAGGTGATGAGCTGCCAATACATAATATTGAGCTTACAGAAATATGGACAGAAAATGGATCAGCAATTTGGCAGGAGAATGATACGATAAAGGAATTAGCGGTAAAGGCAAAATCGGCAACTGCTCCAGGAGGGATACCTGGTATTGCCTACCCTTCTATGGGACCAGAGCAGGACTTGGTAGGAAAATTACCATCTAGGAAAAGCAGAGGGATACAATCAGAGCCAACCAAAGGAAGAAGGAAAAGTAGTGCATAAATCGTTGACATTTAAGGAGTTATTGAGACAGGATGTAAAAACGGTATTTCTCAATCCAATAGAATTTGGAGAGGAACACATAGTCAATGGAAAACCTATGCAGATCATTATTGATGATAACGAACTTGTTGAAAGGGAAAAGCGAATGAAAAGCAATGGCATATATAAAAAGCAAACACTTGTATTTGTTAGTGCTTTAGATTTTGGACCACTTCCAGGAGTAGGCAAACCAGTCAAGATAGATGGCACGATTTTTATTGTTACTGACAGTTTAAACGAGGGTGGTGTGTATTCGCTGCATTTGGAGGCAAATAAAAGTTGATAGAAATAAGCTATGATCAGGATATGCTGATGAAGGTTGCAAAAAAATTGGGAACTATGAAAAGTGAAGCTCCTAAAGCACTTAAGAATGCTCTTAACCAGACAGCAAGGCAGGCAAGAACTGATTTAAAAAATCAGGTAAGAAAGCAGTATACCATAAAAGCCGGGAAAGTTTCGCAAGCAATGCAGATACAAAAAGCTACAAATTCGAAACTGGATGCTACTATTTTTGTAAAAGGTAAAGTTTTGAATATTACTAACTATAAAACGTCTGTGCCAAAAAAAGGAGCAAAAACGCAGATTATTAAAAATAGTGGGTTAAAACAAATCGTAGGCCCTAAAGGGATAACAGCTTTTAAAGGAGAAAATGATTTGATATGGCAAAGGCGGGGGAAAGAACGTTATCCGATAAAGCCTCTTAAGTCGCTTTCGATTCCTAAAGCGGTAGGAAATGAAAAAAAGGTATATGGAAAAGTTAAACCAGACATAAAGAGAAATTTGAAAGCAAACATAAATACACAGGTTAGGAAGATATTAGGAGGATAGGCATGGTTGCAGTATTTCTGCAGAATGAGTTGGCGGATGAGCTTAAGAAAATTCTTACGGATTTTCGGCTTAAAAACCCCCAGGGGGAAAGAGTCAGCATAAATGTTTTTGAGCAGCTTCTGCCTATGCCAGAGCCATTAAATCAGGGGGAAATAGCTCCAGAGCTTTTGGAGAATGGACTGGTGGAAGAACAGACTGCCCCAGATCCGTACCCCTATATTTTGGTGCGGATTGCAGATGGAGAGATCGAGGACGAGATTAGTGCTCAAAAAGTAAATTTAACCCTATTTATAGGAATTTATGAACCAGATTATGATAAACAGGGGCATAAGGACATTTTAAATATAATAGCCAAGATTTATGAGAGATTTGCAAAGTACCCAGTACTTAATGGGAAGTATACAATACAGTATCCGATTTTGTGGACTTTGCAGGACGAAGAATCTTACCCCTTTTATTTTGGGGGCATAAACCTGGCTTTTGAGATTGCAGCAGTAAGAAGGGAGGATCCATATTCATGAACGAAGCAAAGAAGCAGACCGGGAAAGCGAAAGCAGTACCAGCCATGCAGGAGGACGAGAATATCCGTGGATATCGGAAGTTTGAGAACGAAACCGTGGTATACATTGGACCAGATATTCCCGGCGCGAAGCAATATACCACATATAACGCCGGACTGCCGGATGCCCTTAAGGAGAAGATTATAGAGCATCGGGTGTTTGAAAGCCTTGTCGTTCCGGTTGAGAAGCTGGCAAGGGCAAGCGCAGAGCTGATGAAGGAAGGGAGCGCATTAAGCATCCTTTACTGGAAAGCCAGCGGAAAATAAGAAGAAAAGGAGAGATAAGAAATGGCTTACAACCATGGTGTAAGAATTTTAGAAAACCAGACGAGCCTTACAGCCCCGATTCTCGGTACGGCGGCTTTTCAGGTAGTAATTGGGGTTTCTCCAGTTAATTTGGCAGAAGAGCCTTATAAGTCTACCAATGTAGTGAAACTGGCATATAGTCTGGCAGAGGCGAGTGCAGCAGTAGGATACTCTAAAAACTTAAAAGATTATAACTTGAATCAAAGTATAAACGCAACATTTACAAAATTTGCAGTTGCTCCAATTGCACTAATCAATGTACTTGATCCAAAGAAGCATAAGGCTGTTATTCCAAAAACAACTTGCCAAGTGGATGCTTTGCAGGCAATTGTAAAAATAGAAGGGATACTGTTAGATACTCTAATTGTAGAGCATGGAGAAGTTGTTTTACAGGCAGATGTGGATTATATTACAGGTTTTGATGATAATGGTTATGTTGTTATTACACTCCTAGAATCAGGAGCTGGAGCAGAGGCATCAACCCTAAATATTACAGGGGATAAAATAGACCCATCTCAGGTTACAAGTGCAGATATTATCGGAGGGTATAATGTAAACACAGGCAAAGAAAGTGGACTAGAACTTGTACGTCAGGTTTATCCTCTTTTTGGTATGACACCAGGGCTTATTACTTCTCCTGGATATTCCAAGGATCCAACAGTGGCTTCTGTTATGGCGGCGAAGTGTCTTAAGATTAATGGACTTTTTACCTGTGAATGTATTGTAGATTTAGATAGCACTTCAATGGGAGCAATCAAGTATACAGATATAAAGACAGTAAAAGAAAAGTTGGGTTTAGTAAGTGAGCATTTGGAACCTGTGTGGCCAAAAGTAAGGATAGGGAACGAAGTTTTTTATTTTAGTGCAATTTATTCAGCTCTAATTGCTTACGTAGATGCCATTAATGATGATGTGCCAAATCTTTCTGCCGGTAACAAGGCCTTGCCGATTACAGGACTTTGTTTAGATGATGAGGATGATAGTGAGATTGTCATCGATCAAGAGCAAGCAAATTTAATCAACAGTTTTGGTGTAGTGACAGCACTTAATTTTAATGGATTTCGTTCCTGGGGAAATAATTCGGCTGCTTATCCTATGACTACAGATCCAAAAGATCGCTGGTTTTGTTGCCGGCGATTTTTTAGTTGGTGGGGTAATAGTTTTATTTTAAGTTATTTTCAAAAAGTGGATGATCCGGCTGATACGAGATTGATTCAAAGTATATGTGATGCAGAAAATATTAGAGGAAATTCTTATATGGCGCAGGGTAAATGCGCAGGGGCACGAATTATTTATCGTGAGGACGAAAATCCAATTACAGATATTTTAAATGGCAAAATCCAGTTTCATCAATATTTAGCACCATATACCCCGGCAGAAGATATTTTAAACGTGCTGGAATTTGATCCAACCATGTTAGAAACAGCTCTAGGAGGTGAATAAGATTGTATAATATTC
>ERZ808051.1418-NODE-1418-length-16049-cov-7.602993_pt1 | contig 16049 bp, 14 predicted proteins | sample MGYA00380199_ERZ808051 | MGnify/ENA primary metagenome ERZ808051 (study PRJEB31490, sample SAMN06133391) | mouse gut metagenome | isolation source: J11 | host: mice | place: China: Chengdu | collected 2015-05 ...
TGTCTAATATCATTTGTCTGTAGTCTTTTGAATATGCCATCTTATCAGTGTATCTTATTTATGGGGCTATGACTATACTGTCGCTATCATTTGATCCACTTTGATACCGTTATTCTCGCCTTGCTCAACAATAGTATTAAAGCTGTCTTTTACTTTATTAAACTCGGCCTCTAGCTTCTCAGCAGCATCGCTTTGACCTGCATCGACTAAGAACTGTTTGATGCCATAACCACCAACCGTGTCACCCGATACCGTTTGGTATTTACCATAGAATACATTATCGATGCCTTTAGCATTGTTGGCATAGCTTAAGTGGGTTAAATCACTAAAACACTCATGCTCATCTTCTGTAGAGCCTGTCACAAACGCAACCTGCATACGCTCTGAGGCAAGCTCGCCTAGAGCTAGGCTACCCATTTGATAAAATATCTGACGTATAGCATTGTCATTGCTGCGATCCATTAAGTCGCTACGTAAGGTATTGCCTGGTCCCTGTTCCCACTCTGCGACCATCGCACTTAGGTCGCTAACCAGTAGTGCCGCTGCTGCTTTCAGATACTCACCGCGCTTAGCACAAACTGCTGCGTCCGCTGAATTGCCTTCGCCGCTAGTACACTGTTCATTCGCCATATAATCTGTCACTGGGCGATTACCGGCACCCTTTGCAACACCATTTGTATCTTGTCCCCATAGTAGGAACTCAATCGCGTGATATCCTGTGGTTACATTGGCTTCACTACCCCCAATCTCATTCATCTCAGCCAAAAGCTCAGGCGTAATTTTAGAGGTATCCTGCTCAGTGCCACCGACAGTAATACTGTCAGAATTGATGATATTGTCTTTACTGTTGTACTCGCCAGCATAATCATCTGATACATAGTCAATCAGCGCCTCATCAAGTGGCCATGCGTTAACTTGACCTTCCCAGCTATCCACGCTGCTGATTCCTCGGTCGTCATTGGCAGTAACAAACCCTTCATCAAAGCGGAAAACCTCGGTCTGTGAGTATGGTTGACGAGCTGCTTTATAAGCCGCTTTGGCAGCCTCCAAATTAGCGTCAGTTGGCTCTGCAATCAGCTTATCAATCGCTTCTTGTAGTTTGCGAGCGTCCTCAAACGCATCTTGATAGCTGGCCAGTGCCATGTCTGAATAGCTGATTAATAGCTTCTCGACTGACTGCTGATCATACTCAGCTGAACTGACCGATACCGTTTCACTCTCTACTGTTTTTGATGCTACTTCAGCATTATTGGCCGCTTCATCTTCTGATTCTTTTGAACAGCCAGATAAAACTAGAGTCGCTATAAGCGCTGATACTAAAACCGTGTTTGATTTGGGTTTCGTTGAGGGTCGATTCTTTGCTAAAGCCATAAGGTTTTCTCAGAGTAGTCTGTTTCGGATAAAGCTAATAACTAGCTATTAAAAGAAAATTATAATGGTATTGATAATCATTATCAATAAAAAATATAAAACCTTTCCTCTATAAGACCGATTATTACTGTGAAAATAACAGACAAAAAAATAAGCCGACACTAGGTCGGCTTATTATTCAAGGCTATGTCAAATACTATAGCCCTAAACTTAAAGATTAATTATCAAGATAAGCTTAGCACTTAATCAGTAATTATTTTAAGTTTTGTGGAGCATTTAATTTAATTTCAACACGGCGGTTCTGCATTCTGCCTTGCTCAGTGTTGTTGTTAGCAATAGGCTGGCTCTGACCATAACCTAAAGTTTGGATACGGTAGCTAGCAACACCACGGTTTTGTAAGTAGCTTGATACTGCTTGAGCACGGCGCTGTGATAGACCTTGGTTGTAAGCTGGGTTACCAACGCTGTCTGTGTGACCCATTACAGTAACTGTAGACTGGTCATACTGAGACATAGTAGATGCAAGCTTGTCTAGCGTGTTGTAGAAAGATGGATTGATGTTAGTGCTGTCGTGAGCAAAGGTAATGTTACCTGGCATGATTAGATCAATGTTACCTTGACCATCATGTTTAACTTCTACACCAGTACCTGCCATGTCTCTTTCAAGCTGTCTTTGCTGGTTTTCCATGTAAGTACCGATAGCACCACCTAGAACCGCACCAATAGCAGCGTCACGACCTGTTTTGTCACCACCAGTAACTTTAGAAATACCTGCACCAGCAGCTGCGCCACCTAGAGCACCTAAAGCACCTTTATGTATGGTCTGTTGACCAGTTACAGGGTCTGTAGCACAGCCCACTAAAGCTAAAGAAGAAGCTAATGCAGCAATCATTAATTTATTATTCATGTTAAATCCTTAAATCAAATTTATTTAATGGTTATTTGCTAATTCCATCTATCTTACAGTCTACTTTTACCAATTTCATCCTAATTTAGAAGTATAATCCATGATAATCCTTATATAGGATAAGTCTTCAAAGAAGCACTCAAATTGGTCTGATAATTGTATAACTATCATTATAGTAGAAAGATTCACTTAATAAAGTTAGCAAATGTTTCATAGAATATTATGCCGTTTTCTCTTGCAGAATATGTAATATTTTGTGGTTTTGGTGTATGACATCTATACATTATCTAACACGACTACCGCATAAAAGCTTTTTCTTTGTGTCATTTAGTACCTGCACTTCCCTACTATTCCGCCTTTAATCTGATTTATGTTAGCAGTGGCCATTGTTATGAGGGTAAGGCTTGGTTTACAATCGTAAACTGCATTAGCCAGAAACTTAGTGCTATTTCATACAGCCATTTGCTTTGAAGCCTTAATACCCTTTGCTTAGCTTATAAACTAAAGCCTATATGGGGGAGCATGGTGGCTTAGCTATCGTCCATTTATGCTTTTGAACAACCTACATGGTCCACTCTATGAAAAATAAAATAAAAAATATATATCAAAACCTACATACTAAAGCCCCTGTTATCGGAAAAGCGGCTTCTTTTGCTACCGCAGCGGGGGTGATCGGTACGAATACTCTAACCTATGGCATGCCTTTATGGCTTCTTGGCGCTACCAAAGTCGCCACTGGATCTGATGTTGCTGACAAAAATGTCATCAGAATTGCCAAACATTGGATTAATACCAATAACTTGCTCATTGATAGTGTATTGCCTGAGCGAGACTGGCGTATCGACCTACCTGACGATTTGGAGGAAGACAAGCAATATCTGTTAATTAGTAATCACTTATCTTGGGTGGATACCAGTATTGTGCAGTACATTAGCCAAGGCCGTTTACCCCTAACTCGCTTTTTTACCAAATATAATCTGATTTACATTCCCTTTATTGGCCAAGCCTTCTACTTCTTAGACTTCCCTATGATGAAGCGCCACTCCAAAGAAGAGATTGCCAAAAACCCTAGCCTAAAGGATAGAGACATTTTAGAGGCCAAGCGTGCATGTGAGCTATTGAAGGACAAACCTTTTGCTTTGCTTAACTATTTGGAAGGCACCCGTTTCACCCCAAAAAAACGTGATGCTCAAAACTCACCTTATAAGAACTTATTAAGACCAAAGGCAGGGGGTATCTCCTTAGCGATTCAAGCATTGGGCCCTCAAATCGATGGGATTTTGGACATGACCCTGGTTTATCCTGATGGCAGCCCTTCTTATGCTAATTTATGGAAAGGCAATGTCAAACGTCTGGGAGTGCATGTCCAGCGTATTGATATTCCCCAAGAGCTGTTTACTGCTATTGAGGAGGGTGACTACAACAATGACGAGGGCATGAAGCAAACCATGTATGCTTGGTTGGATGAGATTTGGAAAAATAAAGATGAGCAGATCTCACGTATGAAAGCTGACTTTGAGAACTCGCCAAAATCTTTATAGCTTTAATCCCTTAAAATGATTTATGGTTTTTCAGTCTTGGTTTGATAAACTGTGAGTAGTTCTTACTTACAGTCTATCAAAGACTTAAAACCCTCTTAATCTAAAGGCGTAGCAGCAGCATGACAGACCCTTCTAATACCAATAGCAACGTACTTTTAGGGAGTCCTGATAATAATCAGGGCCGGCCAGAGAACCCTTTAAGAAGTAAAACTGCGACAAGATTGGCATTGTGGTATGACATTGTGATGCTGCTCGTCATCGTGATTGACCTGGGCATTATTAGCCTAGACTTGCTATTAATGAGTAAGTTTATGGCTCAAGTGGCTGAGTGGCTAAACCTATCTCAGCCCTTAGCTTTTTATGTAGAGGATATCCACCACCCTCTTCGTGTTATGGGTGGCTTTTTTACTATTTTTCTAATTGCAGAGCTGGCTTTTCGTTGGCTGCTGTCTATATTAAGCCAGCAGTACACCCGATGGTTTTTCTTTCCCTTCGCCCATTGGTATGAAGTGTTAGGCTGTTTTCCACAATTTCGTGCTTTGCGGTTGTTACGGGCGTTCTTTATTGGACGTAAACTGTATCAGCTTGGCTATCAAGTTTTGCCACAACAGTGGATCAATCGCGGTAAGTTTTATTACGACGTGGTATTTGAAGAATTATCAGACCGAGTGATCTTAACGGCCACAGATAACTTGCGCCAACAGTTTGCTGATGAGCAGGCCAACCAGCGTTTTATTGAAGATACGTTTAATAAAAACCGTCCTCAAATCCAAGCCATGTTATCGTCTATACTCAAGCAAGAGCTTGGGCCACAGCTTAGACAGATGGCCCAAAGCCAAGCTACCCACGAGCTATCCATACAAGTTGGGGTCGCCGTTCAAGAAGCCTTAAATAATACGCCTGAGCTCAGACGTTACCTGCGCCTTATTCCCATTGCAGGAGGCCTAATTGAAGGGCAATTGCATAGCATTAGTCAGAGCATCGGTGAAAATATCACGCAAACCTTATTTTCACATTTGACCCAAAGTCACATTACTGATGCAATAATTGATGAAGTCGCGCAGGCGGTGGTCAATATCGATTTACAAAACCCAGAACTAGATGCTTTGGTGAATAATATAATAGAAGATGGTCTGACAGCCTTTGAAAAACAGGTTAAAGTTCAGCAATGGAAGCATCAAGAGTACTTGCATCTGTAGCGTATTATTATAATAATCAGTGCTAACAACACCACCATAAAAATACTGACTGATTACCCCCTTATTAAACTCACAACTTATTAAAAACTTTGCTATTTTTTTGTTTAAGGATACGTTATGACAGCCCCGACAGAGGTTACTTCGTCATTAAAAATGTATGGCAAGATGCTGACCTTCACTCGCATCAAGCTTGAAACAGCCGATCTTACTGAGATTGATGCTTATTTAGCCTCTAATTTAAGTAATAAAAACAGTCAGATTCCTGTCATTATTGATAGTGATGTGGAGCAAGACCTAGACGCTTTAGTGGATCTTTTTTGGTCATGGGGACTACAGCCTATTGGGGTGGTCACCGGCATCTTGGATGAAGCTGCCAAGTCCTTACGCTTGGCCATCTTCCCAGGAGATGGAAAACGTATTGAGCTGCTAAGACCAGCCAAAAAACAAACCACTTCTGCGGCTTCAACGCCCCAAGCTACCGTTAATGCTACAGCAACCACGGATAATGAGGATGGTAGTAAAACGGTCAGCCCTACCCAATCCCAGACTCCTGTTACCGAAACAGAGATACACTCTGAAGGGGCAAGCTTGAGTGAAGCTGACGCCATGACCACCTTGTTTTATGATCAAATGCTACGTTCGGGGCAGAGCATCAACCATGTGGGAGGAGATTTAGTATTGACCGATAGTGTTAATAACGGCGCTGAAGCCATCACTGATAACAGCCTTCATGTTTATGGTCGAGCACAAGGTCGCTTAGTTGCAGGCGCAACCGGAGACAAAGATGCCCGAATTTTCTGTCAACGCTTTAACCCTTCGTTGGTCTCTGTCGCAGGTACCTACTGCTTACATGACAGCATCCCTGAAGAAATGATTGATCAGCCCGTTCAAGTTAGATTTGTGGAAGGCCAAGGTTTGGTATTTGAGATTATAAAAGACAGCTAGTTTTTCAATGACAATTAATGAGGGTATGGCTTGATCAAGTGTGCTGGCCATGCCCTTATCTAAAATTAATGGATGCCGTAATCCGCAGAAATTATTGATACGCTCTATTTGATACAGACTTCTACTACCGAACCCTACTCACCGCCTTGTCGTATTTTGCTCAGGGCAATCGCACTATAGAAAATAGCCGCTTTAGATTAGTTTATCTAAATAAAAGTTACTAAATAGTTAGAGACTATAACTAAAATATTTTTATATATCTCGTGTTTTTATTATTTGCGACTGAAAATTGGTGATAACATCTGTAAAAGGTCAATAATTAATTAAAATGTAGCTAAAATCGATTTGTAGTGCGATTGCCCTGGTATTTTGCTATAAATTAGAAAAATCCGACCTCTCCAGTAAGAAAATAGAAATAAAAACCTGCATTAAATTCACACACATAACCCTGCTTACCCCTTTATAATCAAGCGAATACTATGACTTCAATGTTATCTGTGATAATCTAATGGCACAAAATTTGACTTTTTTGGTAGAGTTGTGCTTTAAAAGCTTTTTTAACACAAGAAGCTGAAGATTTAACCGCGCAATGTAACCAATTTTATTTTAGTTGTGGGCAACTGATTGTCCATTTTCAGATTTATAGGAGTATGCCATAGTGGCAAAAATCGTTGTAATTACCTCAGGTAAAGGCGGTGTCGGCAAAACGACGACAAGTGCTTCTTTTGCCGCAGGCTTAGCATTACGTGGTTACAAAACAGTGGTCATCGACTTCGATGTGGGTTTACGTAACCTTGATTTGCTTATGGGCTGTGAAAACCGCATTGTTTATGATTTCGTTGATGTAATCTCAGGAAACGCTCGCTTACAGCAAGCTTTGGTTAAAGACAAGCAATTGGAGAACCTATACATTCTTCCTGCCAGTCAGACCAGAGACAAAGATGCCCTAACTGATGAAGGCGTAGCCGAAGTTATCGAAGAGCTGTCAAAGCAATTTGACTACATCATTTGTGACTCGCCAGCGGGTATCGAACGTGGTGCTCAACTTGCGATGTACCATGCCGATGAAGCCATCATCGTTACCAACCCTGAAATCTCATCCGTACGTGACTCTGACCGTATTATCGGTGTGCTACAAAGCCGTACGAAGAAGGTAGAGGAAGGTACAGGTACTGTCCGCGAGCACTTGGTTATTAACCGTTATAACCCAGAACGCGCTGCGGCTAAAGAGATGATGGACATCGATACCATTTCTAATGATATCTTGAAAGTTCCCTTACTTGGGGTTGTTCCAGAAAGTAATAGTGTCCTTGAGGCTTCTAACCACGGTGAACCTGTTATTCACTATCAAGACTCAGTAGCAGGTCAGTGTTACGATGATATCGTTGCACGCTTCTTAGGTGAAGAAAGACCGTTACGTCATATTGATGTTAAGAAGAAAAGTTTCTTACAACGCTGGTTTGGGGGTTAAGTATGTCTAGAAAAAAAGGATTTTGGAGCAGTCTGTTTGGCACCGAGACAAAAACCTCTGGTAGCGCCAACACAGCCACTGAGCGACTTAAGGTTATCGTTGCTAGTGAAAACCGTTTAAACTCTCGTCTTACCGCTGACCGCATTGAGAAAATGAAGCGTGAAATTCTTGAAGTGGTAAACAAGTATGTTAACGGTGTACAAATTAATGATGTAAACATCAACCACCGTCATGAAGACGATCTGGACGTGTTAGAGATGAACATCAACTTACCTGATGCTAAGTAAATTCTAGCACACTCTTAAGTTAATAAAAAAATCGCCAACGGGCGATTTTTTTATGCTTACTAGACAATTATTTAATGCGCGACATGATATTGTCTTTTTTGATAAATTGATGCTGTAACGCCCCTAAGATATGTATCGCAGTAAACACCAAAATCGCAGGCCAAATCACATCGGTATGTAGGTTGTTAAAAAATCTTGCCTGACCACGATCCGTAGCCAATATGCTAGGCAGATCAAACAGACCAAACATATCAATACTTCTACCTCCATACCAAGTCATTAAGATGCCAGACAACGGCATAGCAAATAGCAGCACATAAAGCAGTAAATGCGTCACATGTGAAACCATACGTTGCCACTTAGCCACAGGTAAGTCTGCAGGGGTTGGACTAATCACTCTACTGATAACCCTAGCAATCATCCAAAACAACAAGCTCACCCCAAAGGCCCGGTGTAAATCCAAATAGGTTTCCCCCGCCGAGGATCCTTCATGCAGGGTAATCATGCCCCAAACCACAATAAGCAGCAGGACGCTACCCCAATGAAAAATCTTTACTGCCGAAGACCATTTGTTAGGTTTTACTGCTGTTACGGTATTAGCGTGACGATTATTTGGTGCAATAGACATAAATCACCTATCCACTTTAAATTAATAAAAATAAAATAATAGCTCATTATCATAGCAACAAGTCATTACTTTGTGTAAATATTTCCTTTTTAATCAACACTAACCTTCTACTAGTGTCTCTTTGCTAACTGAGCTGATAGGTACTAGAGTAATGAAAAGATAAGCTTGTAGGTAGCTACCCAGTCATCGATTACCATCACCTTTAAACCTTCAAAACTAATGTCCATTTTGGTTACCCTTTTTTATATGTAATAAGCACTTTTTAGTAACGCCCTAGCCTGAAATAGTTCAGACTAAATCCCTAAGCTCTTTGAATTCATAACACTCTAAATACTGTAAGCCATTAGTTATACAATTCCTTAAGCATTTTTGCACAGTATGCAAACACAACTAGCAAAACACCTAAAGAGTTTCAACACACGGACAGTCATTGCCGTTTAATTTTAATGATAAACTGTTTATTGCTATAACAAGACCCTAGATATTTGTATTATAAATATGTCTGATGCCTTTTTTAGCATAATTTACTAAGGTTTACTACCGTTACCTATGTTTGACTGCCCCCTAAGTTTATTAGTACTAAGGGTAATAGGTTGAATACTTATATTTTACGGCCTATTTATGGTCTTCAATTTCGGTCTTCAATTTCGACAACAGAGAGTAGATTAAATAAAGAGCACTACTGACTGTGTAACAATAGAGATTAAAAGTAACAAACTGTGTATTGTTAAGATAGGCAGTGGCTAGCGAATATAGTTATAATACGACTTAAAGTAGTCATGCATACTCAGTAAAAAATAACGACCCAGTAAAATAACAATCAAATTACTGGCTAACAACAAACAATGACTGACCCACTAAATAAATGCTGAGTTAACCAAATACAGATACAAACCATTTATTAAACAAATTATTGAATAATTTAAGGATTATTATGAGCAAACAAATACTAATAATTGAAGATGATCCAGATTTAGCAGAACTGATTAGCGATTATTTAACGATGAACTATTATGAAGTTCATCATGCCCCTACTGGCCAAGAAGGCTTAGATATCTTAGACGCCAAAGAGCGTGCTATTGACTTGATTATCTTAGACTTAATGCTTCCTGATATGGATGGTATGCAAGTTTGTCAGAAGATTCGTGGCAGCAAGAATAGCCAAACCAATAAAGTGCCTATTGTGATGTTAACCGCTAAAGGGGACACCACAGATCGAGTATTAGGTTTAGAGATGGGTGCTGACGACTATATCGCCAAGCCCTTTGAGCCTCGTGAGCTGTTGGCACGCATCCGTGCTGTCTTGCGCCGTCATGAGCAGCCAAACCAAGCCGACAGTCAGTCAGATAGCTTAACTTTTGGTCGTCTAAGTGTCTTCCCAGATAGCCACGAAGTGACCATTGATGATAAGCCTGTGCGTTTAACCACGCACCAGTTTCAGCTACTACACTACTTTGCCACTCATGCCGGTAAAGTGTTAAACCGTGAGCAGTTATGGCAAGCTATGCCTAATGATGACAGCTCAGACAACATTGATCGTGCTATTGATGTGCACATCTCTCGTCTAAGAGCTTTAATCGAAGACAACCCTCGCCAGCCAAAACGCATTATTACGGTTCGTGGTGTGGGTTATCAATTTGCCACTGACCAAGTATAGTTAAAAACTTACTGCTTTAACCCCTTAGCGATTCAATTTTATAATCAGGTTGAATCGCTATCTTATTTTTAGCAGACCCAATTTATATTAGACATTTCTATGACTCGTCGCCCTCGATTTGGTATGACCTCCGTCTTTAGTAAGCTTTTTACCAGTGTGGTACTCACTCTGGTATTGTTTGCTGCCGGTATGGTTACCCTTATGAACCTCGTGCACAACAACTCAGCCGATGCCCGCTGGGAGGTTCTTGCGAAGCAAATTGTTAGCCAAATCGACCCTTTTGTGGACGAGCTAGATAACGCCACTACCATGAACGAGCTTTTACAAGCTCGATTTATGCTGGCCGTTGTCAAAAGAAGTTTTGATGTTTTTGATGAGTCGCTACAAGCGAAGATGGGACTTTATGACCGCAATGGCAACTTACTGATTCAAACCGATGACAGTGATTTACCAAAGCAGCTTCCTGATGATCCCTCCTTTATCTCGCGTATGTTGCCGGCGTTTTTTTCTTCAGATCAGGTCAACGTTCAAGCGATGAGTGATCGTGGCTATACTTTATTGTATGAGCCAAGAAACCCGCCAAAACGCTCAGAGTTGTGGGCGGTATTAAATATCTTTACGGGAACCATTGCCCTTATTACCCTTATGTCATTCGTTCTGTGGTGGATTGCCCACTCGATGACTTGGCGTATCGACCAGATGAGCAAGCAGATGGCTCAGCTAGGGGAAGGTGACTTTAGTGTGCGCGTGCCTGCCAAAGGGACGGATGAGATTGCCAGCTTGGCTAGAGGTTTCAACCAAGCTGCGCAGAAGATTGAGCAGCTCATTGATGCCAACAACTTACTGCTAGCCCATGCCTCGCATGAGCTTCGTACTCCGATTACCCGAATTCGTCTACAGATTGAGATGATGGAGATGCTGGCCAATGAAATGTCAGAGGAGACTCAGGCTAAATTTCATAAACGAGCTCAAGCGGTCAATCGTGATTTAACCGGCCTAAATGACTTGGTAGAAAGTATCTTGTTGGTGAGTCGCTTGGATGCGGGTCATGCGGCACAAAGCAATGAGCGTTTTGATTTTTATGAGCTGATTAACCAAGAGTGTCAGCACTATCCTGAAGCATCATTATATGGCCGCCCCTTAGTGATTGAAGGTCAGCCCAAGCTACTGATTCACCTGATACGAAACTTATTGAACAATGCTTTGATTCATGGCGAGCCGCCGATTGAAGTACATCTTTACGGTGTGGTCGAACAAGAAGAGGCACTTTATCCGCCTAAGCAGCTATTAGATCAAATTGCGCTGGCCAAATCAGAAGGAGATACTTCAGAGAGTCAGTCTTTAACCTTAGAAGATGGCTCAACTGATATTGAGCAAGATAACCTGACTGACACTTTAGCTGAAACTGAACTGATCCCTGATAGTCATGGCGAGAGTGATGAGTCTGCTAACTTGGAGACTGTAGGCCCAAAAGCTGCAGAGCAGTCAGCCCAATCTGAAGCGCAGGAATCCGCTAAAAACCAAGACAAAACCAATAATAAAGCAAAAGCCGACTCTTCAAAACTTGATGATATGGGCTTCGCTAAGCGCTTACGTCGCCCTAAGGCTGAGCCCATTATTGAGCCTAATTTTGCAGTATTGGCCGTCATTGACCAAGGTAAAGGCATTCCCTTGGACAAACGTGATGAGATTTTCAGTCCTTTTGTCCGCTTGCAACAGCAAAGAAAAGGCTCGGGACTGGGATTGTCTTTAGTGGCTCAAATTGTTGAAGCTCACAATGGCCGTATTCGCACTGATACTTACAATGGCCGGACCCGCTTTATTGTGTTACTTCCGGTCAATGACAGTGTTACGGTAGAAAAACCTAGCTTTTCATAAGCCGGCTTAGTCATCATAAGCAAGCTAAGTTACTGATAGACTAAAGCAGTAACCCTGCCCTAACCAAAAAACAACTGCTTGGCCAGTCTAAAGGTATTGCAGTGGGCTTCTACCACATCTTCAACATCCTCAGAATACCCACCCCCCATCACAACCGCGATGGGGATATTATTATCTCTAGCTTGGCGTAATACAAAGTCATCGCGTTGTTTACAGCCTTCAGGGGTTAGAGCCAGCTTACCAAGCTTATCGGTAGCTAATACATCCACTGCGGACTGATAAAAAATCAAATCCGGTTTATGCTCAGCAATGAGATTTGGCAGGGTTTGCTTTAATTGGGTCAGATAGGTCTCGTCATCCGTGTCATTTGCCAATTCAATATCTAAATCTGAAGGGGGCTTTCGAAAAGGATAATTCTTCTCCCCGTGCATGCTAAACACAAACACTCTTGGCTCATTGGCCATAATACTGGCGTTACCATTGCCTTGATGCACATCCAGATCCACTACTAATATTCGTTCCGCTTCGCCGCGAGATAGTAGTAAATTACTGGCAATACATACATCATTAAAAACACAAAAACCTTCGCCATGGTCAGTAAAAGAGTGATGCGTCCCGCCAGCCACATTCAAAGACACCCCGTACTGCTTGGCATACAAAGCACACTCATAAGTGGCATGGGCAATATATCTGCCACGCTCTACCAATTCAGGAGTCATCTCAAATCCTATCGCTCTTGCCTCTTTACGCGATAAAGTTTGAGTCTTTAGTTTTTGCCAATACTCCAAGGTATGAGTGGTAAGAATTTCTTCTTCAGTCAATTTGTCAGGAGCAAAGAGGTTGTCTTCGCTTAAAATCCCTTCCTCTATCAAGCGCTCAGGTATTAACCTATATTTTTGCATAGGGAAACGATGCTTTTCTGGCACTTGGTAAAGAAAGATGGGAGAAAATGCAACTTTTAACATATTACCTTTAACTTATCTCTGATGTATCTCTAAAATCGGGCACCTTTAAGGTTAGTCTTCATTATAGCGACCTGCTACTGTGGCACCCGAGTTGCCAAAAAGAAGGTCTTATCCATCTGCGCTTTGCTCAGCTCTTCAAGTAAAGTGTCTAACTCGAAATCTTTAGGATCACTGGTAATTAGATCACTAAATAAAGGAGCAAACGAGGCTGTCATGGCCATAACCCCTTTTAACAGATAACTGATCACCGTGGGTGGCACAAACCCGCCACTGGCATTGATGATAGGCTCTAGGTCTAAAGAGTTTTTAAATCTTATCTCACCATCACGAATATCAATCTCAACACAGCCTAGCATCATGTCATAGTTAAGCTGAGTGGCCAACGTCATGCCTGCCTGTAAATGAGATTCAGGCAAGTGAAAAGGCAGCACTCCATAGAAAGAAACCAGTTGAGTGTGTTCATGGACACGAATCACGCAGCCCCACTCTACCTCGCCTTTTTCTATCGCTGCGTGAGCATCGGACGACTGCTCAGCCTCAGTACGAACTGTATCGCTACTGCTGCCTTCTTGATAATAACGCATCGCCATTGAAATATGATGCACGTTTCTTTTACTGATACTGCCTTGATACTTTTGAGTTTGATTCCCAGAAGGCACGTCAGCAGGATCTTGGTCAGAATCATTAAGCTCACTTTCAGTGGCCGGCTCGTGATAATAATAACTAAGGTCGCTGGCTTCTAAGAAGTCTAAGATACTATCGGTTATCGGGTTTTCTGAGTTTTGTATCGCAGCGGTGCGCTGTTTCATATTGTCCGCTTCATCTAAATTAGACAAACTGATAAATTTTACCGAAGCTTCCTCAGGCGCCCCTTCTGCATAATCTTCTTCTGTGTCACGAGTGGTCGACTGATAACTTTCTGTCGATAATTTAAAATTATCACTACTTCCGGAGTCATGCTTCTGGCTCTTATTGTAGTTATAAGCCTCATGCTTTGGTCGTGTATGCTGAGACTGTTTAGATTGGGACATCTCCTCTTTAGCAGTATCAGATCGGGCGTCAGAGGAAGGCTCACTACTTGCAGCAGCTTCCTTACCAGATTTTACTACTGGCCTGTTGTCAGACTGAGCGGTATCGGCCCTGCCCTTGATGCTACTTTCTTCAGCAGTTAATAGGTATTTTAATCGTTGCCAAAAAGACGGTTTTTTTTGTGAGCTCATAATAGGGACAATACGTTAGTTGTGGGCTGAGGTTTGATATACTATGTTATATTGAAATATTAACTATATATGACGGCGGGCTGCACTTATTGCAATAGCATTAAGATAAATGCTGAACCAAGAGACAAATTGATAACAACTGACTCATACTACCCTTTATAAATTAGGTCATCATGCACTCCAATAACTCCACTAGTTCTCAGTCCTCACACTCTACTCCTGCCATACTGTCCCTGCAAGACATTACCATTCAGCGGGGAGATTTTCCCTTATGCGAAGGGGTAACACTCACCTTATCAAGTGGTGAGATTTGCCATCTTGTGGGCGCTAACGGTACCGGAAAAACCACGCTGCTAATGCAGTTGGCAGGACTGTTGCCCTTACTTGAAGGGGAGGTTTTTTATCAAGGTCAGTCTACTTTACCCATCGCTCCTTTATATGTGTCACATCAATTGGGCATTCACCCCAACCTTACGGTAAGACAAAACCTAACTTTTTTATTAAATCTTTATGGCATCAAACCTTCTGCTGAACAAATTGAAACGGCTTTGGACTGGGTAGATTTATCAGGCTTTGAAAATATGGGTAGTAATCAGCTTTCTGCAGGTCAAACCCGCCGAGTCACTTTGGCCAGACTCTACTTGATGAGCGTTCAGCAAACCCCACTATGGCTTCTAGATGAGCCTTTTACTGCGCTTGATGTCAGCATGGTGGCGCGATTACAACAACGACTACAAGAGTTCGTTAATAGTGGCGGTGCGGTACTGATGACCAGCCACCAAACCGTAGAGGTGGCCAATAAGTCATTAAACCTATCTGACTATTTGCCAACCTATTCGCAAGAAGGGGATTTCGATTATCTAGAGGATTATGATGACTCACAATCTGAGAATAAGGGAGTACGGTAATGAGCACATCTACTCCTAAGTCGTCACCTAATTATACCTCCCCTCTTGGCATAGCCACTAAAGAGCTTTGGCAGCGAGAGTGGCAGGTCAAACAGCAAGGGGCAGTTCAGTGGTTATATCCGCTGGTATTGTTTTTGGTGATTATCACCTTATTCCCACTGGCTGTGGGCAGTGAGCCTCAGCTATTACATCGCTTAGGCGTTCCAGCCGTGTGGATTGCCGCCTTATTATCGCTGGTTATGGGGGTTGATGGACTGTTTAAACCTGCCATGGACAACGGAACTTTGGCCCAGCTGGTGGTCTCAAGAACCTCGCTACCTCTTTGGGTGCTGATTCGCCTTACCATTCACTGGATATTTAGCAGTGGCTTGGTGGCTTTACTAAGCTTGTTAGCCGTCCCTTTATTTGGCTTATCTTGGGGAGAAGCGGGCGCGCTTTTGGCTTCCATTATACTGGGTAGCCCCATGTTATTAATGCTATCAGCGATTTCCAGCAGCTTAACTTTATCTCTAAAAAATGGGGCGGTATTGGTCCCCTTAATTGCACTACCGATGCAGTTACCCGTTCTGATATTTGCCACAGGTGCAGTAGACTTGTATGCTACTGGTCTTAATGGATTGCCGATATTGGCACTTTTGGCCGCTGGCAGTATTATTTCGGTCCTGGTCATGCCTTGGGTCATCGCCATGACTCTAAAAATGGCTTGGCTTAACTGAGGCCAATATTTGTTATAATAGCCTCAGTTATTACCTACTATTGGTTATAAAATATTTTTACTTATATTTTCTGTTATTTATTAAGAGGCTGTTAGGATTAGGTGCTAACCCTATCAGGCTCAGCCAAAACTACTGAGCTGCTGCTAGGTTTTTTTATCACCAGTCGCCGTAAAACCACCCACTTCAGGGGGTGGATATAAGGCGACACATATTGTCGTGAGTAGTGTTTAAAAGGTTGTAAGCTAAAATTAATCTTGCCATACTAAGCATATGAAAACACTCAAGCTACGCATTAAAGACAAACACATAAAAGAGCTGAATCAGCTAAGCGGTTCAGTGAACTTCGTGTGGAACTA
>ERZ808051.1420-NODE-1420-length-16016-cov-4.651547_pt1 | contig 16016 bp, 12 predicted proteins | sample MGYA00380199_ERZ808051 | MGnify/ENA primary metagenome ERZ808051 (study PRJEB31490, sample SAMN06133391) | mouse gut metagenome | isolation source: J11 | host: mice | place: China: Chengdu | collected 2015-05 ...
GATAACCACCAGCAGGGCATAGATGATGGCCGTCTCGATAAAGACCAGACCCAGCATCAGGGTGGTGCGCACCTTGCCCTCCGCCTCCGGCTGGCGGGCGATGCTCTCGGTGGACTTGGCGGTGGCCAGGCCCATGCCCACGGCGCCGCCCGCGGCGGCAACACCTACGGCGATGCCCGCGGCGATGGCCTTCAGCCCGATGGCGGAGCCCTCCTCCGTCTCCGCCTGGGCGGCGGGCTCTCCGTCAGAGGGGGCTCCGGCGGCAAAGGCGGGAGCGGCCAGGGACAGGGCCAGAACCATCGCCCCGGCCAGCACAAGAATCTTTTTCAGCAGTTTATTCATAGGTAACAACCTCCAATTTTCGTTTTACGGCAGCTCCGGCTTCTTTCGGCCGGAGGGCTTTTTCTCTTTTTTGGGTGACTGCTCGGACACCTCGCCGAAATACAGCGCCGTCAGCATGGTGAGCACATAGGTCTGAATCAGGGCGTGGAGCAGGGTAAACAGCACTCCCACCACCACGGGCAGAACAAAGCTCAGGTTCACGTAGTAGTAGACCAGCTCGGTGACCAGCAGGCCGCTGAGCAGCGCGCCGAACAGCCGGAAGCTCATGGAGATGGGCAGGGAGAACTCCTTCAGCGTCTTGCCCACGCCCCGGATGCCGTTGGCGGCGATGCCGCCGGACAGAATCACCAGATAGGACAGGGTTCCCAGGGCAATGGCGGCGTTCACATCGGACAGCGGGGCGGGCAGCGTCACCGGGTGTCCATGGACCGTGACGGCCTGAATGCCCAGCAGCTCGAACAGGGTGCCCACAAAAATGTAGGCTCCGGCGGCAAAAATGTAGGCCCCGACAAAGCGGAACCGGTGGGGGCTGTTGTCCCTGGCCATGCGGTCAAAAAGCCCCACCGCCTCCTCCAGCAGAAGCTGGAGCTTTCCCGGCCGGTACTGGAACCGGGGAATGGCAAAAATCCGGATGAGCGCCGCCGCAATCAGCAGCACCGCCGTTACGATCAGCGCGGAAATCAGCCCCGGATTCACGGCCTTTCCAAAGAGGCCGACCTGATTGATGTTGTGCAGCACCGCATCCCGCATGGTTTCCTGCACGGTCTCCGCCCGCTCCCGGGGGCCGACCAGCAGCGCTCCCGCCAACAGCAAAAGGACCGCTCCAACCCACACGACCAAACCCGTTTTGTGTTGTTTCATACGCATCCCTTCTCTCGTTTCAGTGCGTCCCGCCGAAGCGGGCGTTCTCCCTCATTTTAGCACTGTCCTCCCCGTTTCTCCACCCCGATTGAGAAGAAAGCGCAGCCGCAATTCCCACAAACATTTTGATTATATTTCTTGTTTTTTTGTCAAAAATCACAGGCGGGGATGAAATCGCTCCATCCCCGCCCGCCTTGCTCACGATTTGCCCGCCGCAATCATATTGGGCCAGCGCGTTTCCATCCGCTCGTCCCCATATTGCCAGTCCAGGAACTCCTCAAAGGCGTTGGCAGGCTCCGGCTGAGCGGCGCGGGTGCTGTACCGCAGCATGGCCGCGCTGGTGAGCAGGGCATTACACACCATAACCAGCACCACAAGCCAGGTGGCGATCTTACCCGCCAGCGGAGGCAGCCTCTCAATGCCTCTGGACATGGGGGGATAGATCACCTTGATCCACACCACCGCCAGCACCCCCCAGAAGAAGCAGAACAGCACATTGGTGCGCCCGCCGATGTTCAGCGGCATATCGCTGTAATCCCAGAATACGGTGCCAAACACCAGCTCCGTAAACACGCTGCACATGTACTCGTAAGCTCCACCGATGACAAACCCGGCGGCGAACACATGCCGGTCATTCTTCTCCGCCAGCCCCTGGAGGGACACGGTGAGCACCACCGCCCCCAGCCCCCACACAAAGCTGAAGGGCCCGTACAGCACGCTGGAGCGGTTCATCCACTGTCCGTCCACCAGACCGCAGTAAAAAGTCTCAATGATGTCACCCAGCAGAGCGGAGATCAGGAATACCCAGACCAGCTTGTCCCAGCACAGCCCTTTGGCAAACGTGTACCGCCCCTGTTCCGTCTCCTCCGCCCGCTGCATCCCGGGATAGGCCTTCTGGAACCGCTTCCACACCGCGCTGTAGATGCGGGCGGCCAGCTTCCCCTGCCCGCTGCCCGCCTGCCGCTCCTCGTAGCGCGAAGCGTCGCCGGTCCGCACGGCATAGAACACGGCGGCGAAATCCAGCCCGATGAGCACAGACACCGCCAGCACCACAATCTTTTTCAGCAGCTCCGGTATGAGCAGTACGCCCGCCAGCAGCACGGGGTGGATGATGAGATAGATGATGTAATACACCCCGGCCACCAGGAGGGAGGCCAGCAGGCCCTTTCCCGTGCCGGACAGCAGGCGGCTGCGCTCCTGCCGCCACTCAATCTTGGGTCCCACCCGCTGGAAAAAGTGGTCGCCGATGCGCTCCACCACCGAGGAAATAATCATTACGGCCAGAAAGGACAGCCAGTGGTTCCCGGCCAACGTGGGCAGTAGAACGATCAGAAAATCGAAGGTGACGCCATAGGCTGGAATCAGCGGCAGGGACAGAATGCCCCGGTTGCAGAACTTCCGCCGGGTGACGGCGTAGTATCCCGCCTCCACGGCCCAGCCCAGGAAGGAGTAAATCACCAGAAACAATCCCAGATCATACCAGCTGTACATAAACGGTCACAACCTTTCATGATGCATCGGGCACCTTGTTCTGTCTACTTTACTCAATTTTCGGAAAAAAAGCAAGGCCCTCCGGGGCAGACATTGACAAACCGCCGCCAATTGGTTAAAATGACGGAAACGGCAGCAAGCGTACCGAACTGGCCGGGAGGGAGCCTCATGGATCAGAAGCGACGGACCATTCTCTACCATTATACCGATTTTCAGGCGCTGGACGGCATTCTGCGCTGTGCCCAGCTGCGGGTCAACAACGTGCTGCGCATGAATGACTCGGCCGAAATGCGCCATTTCATGAACCGGCTTTGCGCCGCCATCGCGGAACGCCTGGAGCAGGAGGACCGTCCGGAGCAGGCCGGACAGATCCGGGCCCTGTTCCGGGAGGAGCTGAAAAAGGAGTATTCCGCTTTCGCCGCCTGCTTCTCCTTCCACCGGGACGACGCCGCCCAGTGGGAGCGGTACGGCAACCGGGGCCGGGGCGTGTGCATCGCCTTCCGCCGGGAATGCCTGCAAAAAATCGCAAGGGGCGCGCTCTCCCTCCAGGCCGTCTTTTACCGGGACGATATGGAGGGGCACCCCATGGTGGAGGTTTTCTGCGCGCTGGCCCAGGCGGGCGTGGAGCTGTCCCCCGCCGATCCCGCCGTCAGAAAGGCCCTTCGGGACGCGTGGGCCTGCTCGGTGTCCTTCAAGCATCCCTCCTTTTCCTCGGAATATGAGATGAGGCTGGTGGTATCCCCCTTTGAAAAGGCGGAGTTTGACGTGCGGCCCTGCTACCACGTGTCCCGGGAGCGGATCAAAAAATACTATCCCCTGGACTTGAAGGCCATGTGCCGGGATATCGGCGTCGGCCTGGAAGACCTGGTGGCCGAAATCATCATCGGTCCGGACTCCACCCAATCTCTGGCCATCTTCCAGGACTACCTGCGGGACAACGGGCTGGACGCCCTGGTGGAGCGGGTGGCCCTGTCCGACTGTCCCCTGCGCGGATTGGCTCCATAGAGGACAAACCATAACTGACAGGAGAAATCACTTATGAGACGAATTTGCGCCGTCCTGCTACTGATGGCTCTGCTGCTGGCCTCCTGTGCCGGGCCTCGGCCGGGCCCCTCCCCCTCCCCTTCACCCGGTGCGGCGGAGGAATCCGTGTCCTTCACCGACGACCTGGGCCGAACGCTGGAGCTCCCGCCGCCCAGACGTGTGGCCGCACTCATCGGCAGCTTTGCCGACATCTGGTGCCTGGCCGGGGGCCGCGATACGCTGATTGCCGCCGCTGGGGACGCCTGGACCAATTTCGACCTGAACCTGAATGCGGACACCGCCGACCTGGGCTCGGTGAAAGAGCCCAACCTTGAGGTCCTGCTGGCCGCGCGGCCCGACTTTGTGCTGGCCAGCTGCAACACCCAGGCGGATCTGGACCTGATGGCCGCCTTTGAGGACGCGGGGATTCCCGCCGCCTATTTTGAGGTGGACAGCTTTGCGGACTATCTGCGGATGCTGGACGTCTGTTCCCGTCTCACCGGCTGTCCCGAACGCTATGAGGAATACGGCGCCCAGGTACAGGCCCGGGTGGAACAGGCTGTGGCCCGTCAGGACGGGTCCGCCCCCACGGTGCTGTATATCCGCGCCTCCGGCTCCAGCTGCACGGTAAAAGGCGGCGAGGGCAGCGTGCTGGGCGAGATGCTGGCGGCGCTGGGCTGCGTCAACGTGGCGGACCGGGAAGGGGCCCTGCTGGAAAATCTCAGCCTGGAGGGGGTCATTGCCGCCGACCCGGATTATATCTTCTCCGTCCTCCAGGGCGCGGACAAGGATAAGGCCCAGGCCGTGCTGGACAACACGCTGCTTTCCAACCCCGCCTGGAACAGCCTGCGGGCGGTGAGGGAGGGGCGGTTTTACACCCTGGACCACACTCTATATAATCTGAAGCCCAATGCGCGCTGGGGGGAAGCCTATGAAAAGCTGGCGGACATTCTCTACCCGGCGCAGTAGAGCGGCCCTGCTGGGGCTGCTGTGCGCGCTGGCCCTGCTGTCCGCCCTGCTGAGCATGTGCCTGGGGGCGGTCCGCGTCTCCCCCGGAGACATTCTTCCCGCCCTGTCGGGGCGCTCGGACGGCGTCTCGGCCCAGATCATCCGCTACGCCCGCCTGCCCCGCACCTGCGGATGCCTGCTGGCGGGGGCGGCGCTGGCGGTGTCCGGAGCGGTAATCCAGAGCGTGCTGGGCAATCCCCTGGCCGCCCCCAACATCATCGGGGTGAGCTCCGGGGCAGGGCTGGGGGCGGCGCTGTGCGGCGCGCTGGCCCCTGCCGCCGGAGGACTCATCCCCGCCGCCGCCTTTGCCGGAGCGCTGGCGGCGGTTCTGTTGGTGCTGTTTATTGCGGAGCGCACCGGCGCTTCCAAGCTCACCCTGGTGCTGGCGGGGGTGGCCGTGTCCGGTATGTTCAGCGCCGGCATCGACGCCGTGGTTACGCTCATACCCGACGCCCTCAGCGGCTGGTCGGACTTCCGCATCGGCGGAATGGCCAACCTGACCATGGGCCGGATCGCCCCCGCATTCTGGGCGGTCCTGGCCGCCATGGCATTGATCTTCTCTCTGGCCGGAGAGCTGGATATCCTCCTGCTGGGAGCGGAGACCGCTCAGAGCTTGGGCGTCCGGTCCAAGCTCCTCCGGCTGGTTCTGCTGGCTCTGGCCGCCGCCCTGGCCGGGGCTGCGGTGAGCTTTTCCGGACTGCTGGGCTTTGTGGGGCTTATGGTGCCCCACATCATGCGCCGCCTTCTCGGGGAGGACAGCCGCCCTCTGCTGGCCGGGTGCGCCCTGGGCGGCGCGGCGGTCCTCACTCTGTGCGACCTGCTGGCCCGGCTGCTCTTCGCCCCCTATGAGCTGCCGGTGGGAATCGTGCTGTCCCTGGCGGGCGGCCCCTTCTTCATCTGGCTGCTCCTGCGGCAGAGAGGAGGCCGGGTCCATGATTGAGCTGCAAAACCTGTCCGCCGGGTACGGCGGGCGGGACGTGCTCCATGGGGTATCCCTCTCTTTCCCTCCGGGGCGGGTGCTGGCCCTGCTGGGCCCCAACGGCTGCGGCAAAAGCACTCTGCTCCGCGCCGCCCTGGGACTCAGCCCCAAAAGCGGCGGACAGGTGCTCCTGGACGGCATCCCTCTGGAGGCCCTCTCCCCCCGGGAGCGGGCGCGGAAGGCGTCCTATTTGCCCCAATCCCGCCCCGTGCCCAATATCACCGCCCGCCGGATGGTGCTCCATGGCCGGTTCCCCCACCTGTCCTACCCCCGGCGCTACAGGCAGGCGGACTATGAGGCGGCGGACCGGGCCCTGGCGCTGGCGGACGCCGCCGGCGCCGCAGACCGCCTCATGGGCGAGCTGAGCGGCGGACAGCGGCAAAACGTCTACCTGGCCATGGCCCTGGCTCAGGACGCCCCCACCCTCCTTATGGACGAGCCCACCACCTTTCTGGACGTGGGCCATCAGCTGCGGGTCATTGAGATGGCCCACCGTCTGGCCCGGAAGGGCAGAGCGGTGGTGCTGGTGCTCCACGACCTGCCGCTGGCCCTGCGGGGGGCGGATGATATCGCCCTGCTGTCCGGCGGACAGCTGGCCGCCTGCGGCACGGCGGAGAAGGTCTTTTCCTCCGGACGGCTGGACCAGGTGTTCGGTGTGTCTCTGGGCCGGGTGGAGACGAAATCCGGCTGGCATTACTATTATGAGTGAGGAGGCCCCTATGGCATATTTCCCGTTTTTTATGGACGTCTCCGCCGGGGACGGCCTGGTGGTGGGCGGCGGCGCGGTGGCCCTGCGGAAGGTGGAAAAGCTGCTCCCCTACGCCCCCCGCCTGACGGTGTGCGCCCCCTCCTTTCTGCCGGAGTTTCAGGCGCTCCCCGAGCTGACTCTGCTGCGCCGCCCCTTTGAGCCCTCTATGGTGGACGGAACGCTGTTTGTCATTGCCGCCACCGGCGACCGGGCGCTGAACCGCCAAATCTCCGCCCTGTGTCGGGAGCGGCGCATCCCCGTCAACGCGGTGGACGACCGGGATGCCTGCACCTTCCTCTTCCCCGCCCTGGTGAAGCGTGGACCCCTGTCCGTGGGAATCTCCACCGGCGGGGCCAGCCCCACCGCCGCCGTCCACTGGAAGGAGCAGATTGACCGGCTCATCCCGGAGGACACCGGGGAGCTGCTGGACTACCTGGACAGCCTGCGGAAGGTGGTCAAAGAAGCTGTTCCCGATGGGATGGCGCGGGCGGCGGTGTTTTCCATTCTGTTTGACACCTGCCTGGAAAAGGGCTGGCCGCTGAGCGATGAGTGGCTGGACGGCCTGCTGGGCGGGCTGAAGGAGGAATTGCCATGAACGCCGTCCCTGGAACGGTCTATCTGGTGGGCGCGGGGTGCGGCGGGGCCGACCTCATCACGGTGCGGGGCCTGCGGCTGCTGGAGAGCTGCGGCGCCGTGGTATACGACGACCTCATCGCCCGGGACCTGCCCGACGCCGCCCCGGCCGGAGCCCTGCGGCTCCCCATGGGCAAGCGGGAGGGCAGGCACTCCGCCTCTCAGGAGGAGATCTGCGCCAAGCTGGTGGAGCTGGCCCAGGCCGGACTGGCCGTGGTCCGGCTCAAAGGGGGCGACCCCTTCGTGTTCGGCCGGGGCGGAGAGGAGGCCCTGGCCCTGATGGAGGCCGGAGTTCCCTTTGAGGTGGTACCCGGCGTCACCTCCGCCATCGCCATCCCCGCCCTGGCGGGCATCCCGGTGACCCACCGGGGGGTGAGCCGGTCCGTCCACATCGCCACCGCCCACACGGCGGACACCCCGGACGGCCTGCCGGAGGAGCTCGGCGCTCTGGCCCTCCTGCCGGGGACCCTGGTGCTCCTGATGGGGCTGTCCCGGCTGGAGCGCATTGCGGAACGGCTGGTGGAGGCGGGCCGTCCGCCCTCCACTCCCGCCGCCGTACTGTCGTCGGAGGGAGACGCCCCCCGCCCCGCCGCCGTGCGGGGAACGCTGGCGGACATTGCCGCCAAAACCCGGGCCGCGGGGGTCCGGCCCCCGGCGGTCATTGTGGTGGGGGATGCGGCGGCGCTGGAACTGTCCTCCCCTTCCCCGCCGTCGGACAAAACGCCATAGACAGAAAAGAGACGCCGCGTCAGCGGCGTCTCTTTTTGCCTGTTGTATTGACGGGATGCTTACTTGGCCTCCACCACCCGCACGGTATTGCCTACCGGGTCGCAGTAGATGGTAACCTCGTCGGCAAAATTGCGGCATTCATTGAGGCTGGAAAACGCGGTCACCTTCCCCATCCCCGGGGTCCAGACAGTGCCCACCGGCGGCATCCACTCCGGCAGCTCACCCTCGTAGCCGCCGCCCTGGCCCTGAAGCCAGCGTACCCAATCCGGCGCCTTGTCGCCGCTTTCGTACGAGGCCGAAGCGTTGAAGCACACCACCGCGTCGTCTACCTCGAACACGCCCTTATTGGTGCGCACAAAAGTTTTGCCGTCTTTGTCAAAGAAGGCGGTAGAGGGAACCTTCTCAATGGGATTGAGGTAGCTGATGGAGTGGCTCCCGTTATGCTGGTAAATGGTTCCATAGCCGCTGGGATGAAGTCCCTTGATGTCGTCATAGCCCACAGGGGAGCCGTCCGCCCCGGTAAACACCACACCCTGCACCGGCTGAAGCGTCCAGATATTGGTCACCTTGTCCCCCTCCTGCTTCAGCCCGCCGGAAAGCCGGTAGCCGTTGAGGGTGTCGATCCGGCCGTAGACCCGCTCATCGCCGGAGTAAGCGGCCAGAATGAGGATATCCACCCGGCCTGACTCATCTTTGTGATACTGAACAACAGCGGGATTAGAGGGCAGCTCCGCCACACTCTTCTCAATCAGTCTGTAGGCGGTCCCGTCAAAGGTGCGCTCGAACACCCGGACATGGGGGCTCACCTGGAGGTGGTCCAGCATCATATTCACCTTGTCGAACCTGGCGGTGATGGTGATTCCAGCCGTCTTGAACTCCAGGGAAGTCCGGTACTGAGAGGACGCCAGCAGAATTTCGCCGGGGGACACGTCGGTGGGCACGCCGTTGGGCAGGTTCAGCCGCAGGTTGCAGTTGAGCAGCTCAAACTTGTCTCCGGAGATTATGCCCAGGGCGTTTCCGCCCACTCCCTTGACCCCCTCGGGGGCCACGCCGGCCACCATGCCGCCGGCGGTGAACATCAGGGTGATCTTGTCGCCGATTTTCCGCCCGTTGAACTCCGAAATCGCGTCCGCCATCACGTTGAACTCGTTGCCCGCGGCGGTGATCCGTGTGGGAGCGCTGGGCGTGGGGGCCGCGTTTTCATAGATGCAGGTGAGGCGGACGTCGCATACCTCCAGCACCTTGGAGACGGGGTCATAGGTCACGATATCATAGGGCTTGATATCAGCCACAGCAATGGTCCGGCCGTTTTTGTGGACGGTAAAGTCCTTCACACCGTCGGTAAGGCCCAGGAAATAGTCCACATTGGGCGCCGAACTGCGCACCATCAGGAACTTCTCCTCCGTGGAGCCCTGCGAGCGGTACAGACCGGCCACCTTGCCGCCCTCGTCCAGGTAGAGGGTGACCACATCCCCCGGCCTCAGATTGGCGGAATAGTCCTTGTAGGTGGTGACGGTGGCGTCATAGGCGGAACCGGTGTACACCGGCGTGCTGTCCAGCATGGTGAAGCGGCCCTTGCCGCTGAGATAGAGGTAGCTGCCCTGCCTGCGCTCCACCGTGGCGGTGATATAGGAGGAGTCGTTGGGCAGCAGGGTGACGAAGCGGCCCTCTTTATCCAGCAGCGCCCAGCCCCGCAGGCCCAGAAGCGACTGGTCCACCGGAGCGGCGGCAGGATAGGAAGCAGAGGCATCCCCCTGTGCGGTGATCACCCAGCCGGACTGGTTGTTGATGGTGGCGTCGGTGGCCAGCACCACAGAGTCCTCCACCAGGGTGCCCAGCCGGGCGGCAAAGGGCTCCTCGCTCCCCATGGCGGGGGTGGCCAGCGTCCGGTAGAACAGCAGAGCGGTCTGTGCCCGAGTAATCGGACCGGCGGGATTGCTGATCTCCAAATCCTGGTCCAGACCCAGCCGGGTGGCTGCCGCCAGGGCGCCATGGGGCCAGGTGCGGTTGGCCTCCTCGCTGTAGCCCAGAATGCGCAGAGCCAGGGTGACGGCCTCCTGATAGGTGACCTCCCGGTCCGGCCCGAACTGGCCGTTGCCCAGGCCCAGCATCAGCCGGGACTTGGAGCCCTCCGGAATCTCGGTAATCGCGGCCAGGTTTACATAGCCCCTGGCCCAGTGGGTGCTGCCCATGTCGCTGAAAATGGTGCGGTATGCCTGGCTCTTGGCCTGATTGCCCATGCCCAGAATCTCAATGGCCATTTTGCACAGCTGAGCCCGGGTGAGGTGCCCGTCGGGGCTGAACTGCCCGTCGCCGGTGCCGCTCACCACCCCCAGGGCGGACAGCACGTCCGCCGCCAGGGCGGTCTGCTGGTCCTGCACGTCCTGGAACCGGACGGCGCTGACGGGGGGCGTCAGGGACAGGGCCGCCGTCAGAGCCAGCGCAAGGGCCAGCGCCCGCTTCAAATTTTTCAATCTCATGTTTCTCCTCCTTCGATCACTCCGCCCGCAGGGCGTCCACCGGCTGAAGGCTGGACGCCTTGATGGCGGGATACAGTCCGAACAGCACGCCCAGCACCACGGAGAACGCAAACGCCCCCACGGTGATGGTTACGCTGGGCCACAAAATCATACCCTGGAGCAGGAATTTTCCCGCGATGAGGGAGCCCATGCTCCCCAGCCCGATGCCCAGCAGGCCGCCGATGCCGCAGATCACCGCCGACTCAATAAGGAACTGGACGATGATGCTTTTGCGCTCCGCGCCGATGGCCTTGCGGATGCCGATCTCCCGGGTGCGCTCGGTGACGGTGACCAGCATGATGTTCATGATGCCGATGCCGCCCACCAGCAGGGAGATGCCGGCGATGGCCGCCATGCTCAGCGACTCCAGCAGGTTGGCCTTCTCCTGCTCCTGGGCGTAGCTGTCGTTGCTGCCCACGTAGGCGTAGCCGTTCTGCCGGTTTCCGTTTTCGTCCAGGGGCATCACGCCGTTGAGGAAGGCCTCAATCCGGGTCTTGGCCTCTACGGTGGCCTTGGCGTCCCGGCCCTTGACCACGTAGCTGTCCATGCTGTAGTTGTTGTTCATGGTGCGGTTGAAGGTGTAGGGGATAATGATGACATTGTCCATCTCGGGCCAGCCCTGGAGGGCCATGCTCTCATAGTAGCCCACCACCTGGAAGGGGTTGCTGTTGATGGTGATGGTCTCCCCCACCGGGTCGGTGAAGCCGAAGAGCTGCTCCTTGGCCCCGGAGCCCAGGACGCACACCGGCAGGGTCTTCTCCACCTCCAGGTAGCTGAACTCCCGGCCCCCGGCCAGGTTCAGGTTGTTGCACACACCGTATTGCTCCGAGCCCAGCTTCAGGTGGAGCATGGTGGACCAGGGGTCCTGGTTGGGGATGGACCAGTCAATGTTTTCCCAGTCGTTGGTCTTGACGGTTTTGGAGCCGTACTGGATGGTGGCAGTCTCGTTGACCTCCACCTCCGGGGTAATGCCCACGACCAGGTCCCCCAGGGACAGGCAGTAGTCAAAGAGAAGCTGCCCCGTCTCGTTGTCCATGTCGTAGTAGTTGAAGGCCTGGACGGTAATCTTGTTGTCCCCCAGCTTGTCGAACATCTCCATGCTCTTTTTGGCCTTGCCCTGCATGACGGACACCATGATGACCACCGACGCCACGCCGATGATGATGCCCAGCATGGTGAGGAAGGACCGGGTCTTTTTCATGGCGATGGACTTGAAGGCCATTTTAAACGCCTGCCACAGATTCATTCCCAATCCACCTCCTGGGGGTTGTCGGAAATAATTTTTCCGTCAGACAGCCGCACCACCCGCTTGGCGGTGGCGGCGATGCCGTCGTCATGGGTAATGAGGAGGATGGTGGTCCCCCCCCGGTACAGGTCCCGGAGGATCTCCAGCACGTGCTTGCCCGTTTTGGAGTCCAGGGCGCCGGTGGGCTCGTCGGCCATGATGATGGGGGGGCTGGTGGCGATGGCCCGGGCGATGGCCACCCGCTGCTGCTGGCCGCCCGACATCTCCGAGGGCCGGTGGTGGGCCCGGTCGTCCATGCCCACCTTGGCCAGGGCGGCCATGGCCATGTCCTCCCGGTCGAAGACCGACACCCCCCGGTAGATCAGGGGCAGGGTCACGTTCTCCAGGGCGTCCAGCTCCTGAATCAGGTTATAGCCCTGAAAGATGAAGCCGATCTCCCGGTTTCGGATGCGGGCCAGCTCCTTGTCTGTGAGGGCGCCGATGTCGGTCCCCTCCAGAAAGTACTCCCCGTAGGTGGGGATGTCCAGACAGCCCAGCACGTTCATCATGGTGGACTTGCCGGAGCCGGACTGGCCCACGATGGCCACAAATTCCCCCCTGTCGATCTGGAGGGAGACGCCGTCCAGAGCCCGGACCTCGCTCTCCCTGCCCTCGTTGTAGATCTTATAGAGGTCTCGAATGTCTATCAGCATACTGGACACCTCGATCAGCCGTAGCTGCTGTCGGTGACCGTGTAGTTGAGGAACACGGTTTCCCCCGCCTCTACGCCGGACTTGATCTCCACATTCTTGGTGTCAGCGATGCCGGTCTCCACAATCACAGGGTAGTAGCCCTCCTCCTCGGTGGGGAAGGTGCGCTTTACGCCCGGCTGAATTTCCGGGAACTGCAGCTCCGGCACGTTGTCGGGCTTCTCCTCCCGCTGGACAAAGACCACCGAGCACCGGTTGCCGTCCATGTCGGGGAAGTACTGCACGCAGGCGGTGGGCACCATCACGCACTCGGCCGACTCGCTGGTGACAAAGGAGTACTGCAGGCCCATGCCCTCCATCAGCGCGCCGCCGAAGTTGTCCACCGTCAGGGTGACGGGATATTTGGTGCCGCTGGAGCCGCCCATCATTCCATCGCCCCCCTGGCTGCCCGACATGTCGATGGAGGTGACCAGGCCCTGAAAGATATTGTCGCTGTAATCCTTCAGCTCCACGTAGCTGCCCGGCTTGATGAAGGAGATGTTCCGGTCGTCCACGCTGATGGTGACCAGCATGGTCACATTGTTGGAGATCATAATCACCGTGTCGCCGCTCTTCACCTCCTGGCCCTCCACCAGGTTGCAGGAGGTGACGGTGCCGTCGATGGGGGCCACGGCGTTAAAGTCCTGAAGGGCCTCCATCGCCTCGTTCAGCTTGAGCTGGGCGGCGTCAATCTCCTCCTGCTTGCTCCGGATGTCGGAGTCGATGGTGGAGGAGCCTAAGTACAGAAGGGCCTCCCCGGCCTGAACGTTGGCGTGGTTGAGCAGATTGCCCTGTCCCACCACCGGGCCGGAGGCCTTGGCCTCAATGGTCCGGGTCTCGTAAAACTGGGTCTTGCCGTTCTGGTAGGGGTAGATCTCCGAGCCGTCTGAGCCGGTGATGACGGCCGAGGCATCCATCTCCGCGGTGAGGGTGCCCGGATTGTCAAAGACAATGACCACCTCAAAGTGGACGGCCCCCTCGGTGGACACAAAGCTCACCTTGTTGATCTTCTCCACATAGCCGGTGAAGGGCCGCATCACCGCGGGCACGGAGACGTTGACCTCCTGCCCCACATAGATGTCCCCCTCGTAGGCGTAGCTGAAATAGAGGGACAACTTCAGCTTCCGGTCGTTGACCAGGGTAGCCACCGGGGAGCCCTTGCTCACCTCCTGGTCGGGCTGGAACTCCTTCACCTCCTGGAGCTTGCCGGCGAAGGGGGCCCGGACGGTGAGGTTGTTGGCGTCCTCCAGCAGGTCGGCCATGTCCTTGTTCAGGTCGTCCAGCTTCTTCTGGGCGTCGGTGACGGCGTCCTCGGCGGCCTGGCTGTAGATGGTGTACAGCGGGTCGCCGGCCATGACGGTCTGGCCGCCGGTGACAAAGACCTCCTGCACCGTGCCGCTCTGGGTCAGGGTGATGGCGGCGGACTCCTTGGCCTTGGCCGTGCCCCTGCCCGACACCTTGCTCTGGATGGTGCCGATCTCGGCGACGGCGGGGAAGATTTCTCCCACCTCCTCGTCGGCGGCGGTGAGGAAGCGGTACAGGGCAAAGCCCCCGCCTCCCAGGATCACGGCGGCCACCCCCAGGGCAATCAGCCGCTTGACCAGCTTCTGCCGTCCCTTCCCCGCGGGCTTTTTGGCCGGGGGCTTGGGGGGACCGCCGGCGGCGGTCTCCGGGGCCGCCGGGGCGGGCGCCTGCTGTGTGGCGGTCTGGTTCTCTTTTACTTCTGGCATCGCTTTTTCCTCCTATCCGATCAAAGCAGTCCTGCCCGGGGCTGTCTGCCTCCGGGCCGTCCTGCGGTTTGTCCATCGGCTTCTATTATATGCCCCAGGCACAGAAATAGGCAATTACAGAGTGATTACAAATTCTTAAGGAATCATTAAGAAAGAGTTTCAAACCGGCCCTGCACACCCTCAAATTTGCTCTTATTATATAGACGCAGAGAGACAGGAAAAAGTTCCGTTCTCCGGTAAATTTTTTTGTTTCCTTTATTTTCCCAAAACCGCCCCGGGGCGAATTTTCCTCTGTTTCACATGATCCCGGCCGTCTGAAAACAGTTTCCCGGCTCAGGGGCGGATTTTGCCCTCTCCCGGGCCAGCCGTCCCCGTCCGGCCGGAGCTTTTTGCCCTGCCGCCGTCACATGGCCGAATGTGCGGCAGGTTCTCCCCACTCGCTTTGTGGAAATACCCAAAAATATGACGTTAAAATGCCACTTCTCTCCGCCGTATTTTCAAAGTCCTCTTGAAAAAAACGTTTCTCCCCTTTTAACCCCCTCCGCAAAAAACGATATGCTAACGTTCCTGTGGTATCATTAAGTCCGCGGTCACAGCCGGTCTCCACAGCGCCGGCGGGCTTCGCGCGTTGCGGCCAGCTGTGACGACAGAGAGAAAGGAGCACATCACCATGAAAGAGAAAACCTACAGTTCAGCAGCCTGGATCAAATTTTTGGCCTTCAGCGCATTGGGAATCATCATCTTCTTTATCAATATCAATATCGGCGGCAGCAAAAATGTTCCCATGCTGCACATCATCAACATTGTCAAGGGAAAGGTTCCGCCCAACGCCAATATGTGGCTGGTCACCCTGATCTGTCTGTTTACCCTTGTCACCAGTCTGTGGGCCCGCCTGCCCGGCGCCCCCCAGTGGATCAGAAACCACCACGCCAAGGACAACATCTTCTCCTACTTCACCTATATCACAGCGGCAATCTTTTCCCTTATGGTCACCCTCAATGTGGGTCCGGTTTTCATCATCGACCCCGTGGTGGGGGCCAGCTCGGTCAACGTGGCCCGGGACGTGATTTACTCTGTTGTAATCGCCGGCGCGCTGGTGGTGTTCCTCACCGAGTTCGGCCTGCTGGAGTTCATCGGCACCCTGATGGAGCCCATTATGCGCAAGTGCTTCCGGGTGCCCGGCAAGTCCTCCATCGACGCGCTGTCCTCCTTCGTCTGCTCGCCGGCCGTGGGCGTTATGATTACCTCCAGCCTGTACAAGGGCAAGATCTACACCCAGCGGGAGGCCGTTACGATTACCACCTCCTTCAGCGTGTGCAGCCTGGGCGCCTTCGCCTTCCTCTCCGGCATGGCCAACTGCAGCGAGTACTACTCCGTCCTGATTCTCAGCTCCCTGGTGCTGGTATTCATCATGGCGGCCATTATGGTGCGCATCCCGCCCATCTCCAAAAAGAAGGACATCTATATTGACGGCGAGGCACAGACCCCGGAACTGCTGGGCAATACCCGCTATGACAAGGAGATCCTGCCCCGGGCCTTCCACGCCGCTCTGGACAAGGCGGAAGCCGCCTCCCCCTCCGCCATGCTCGGCGGTCTGTCCTCCGCCGGCGCCTACTCCCTGAAAATCGCCTCCTTTGTGGTGTCCCTCTCGGTGATCTTCCTGGCCCTGGCCAACTACACCCCGGTGATCTCCTGGCTGGGCCTGCCGGTGATCCCCATTCTGAACCTGCTGGGTCTGCCCGATGTGGAGCTCATCGCCCCCTCTGTGCTGTCCGGCTTCTTCGCCCTCTCCCTGCCCTCCACCCTGCTGAAGGGGACCGCCGTGGCGGCCAAGAGCGGCTTTTTCGTGGTGCTGCTCTCCACCGCCCAGGTCATCTTCTTCACCGAGAGCGCCAACGCCATGCTGGAGTCTGAGATTCCGGTGGACTTCAAGGACCTGCTCATCATCTTCCTGGAGCGCACAGTGTTCCTGATCCCCC
>ERZ808051.1421-NODE-1421-length-15998-cov-27.051253_pt1 | contig 15998 bp, 10 predicted proteins | sample MGYA00380199_ERZ808051 | MGnify/ENA primary metagenome ERZ808051 (study PRJEB31490, sample SAMN06133391) | mouse gut metagenome | isolation source: J11 | host: mice | place: China: Chengdu | collected 2015-05 ...
TGATTGTAGAACTCAAGATATTCTTTTAAGGATGCAGCCAGGTCAGATATGCCATGATAGCGGTAGCGGTGAATCTCTTCCACTTTCAAACTCGCAAAGAAGGATTCCATAGGAGCGTTGTCATATGGGACACCAGGAGTGGAAAAGGATTGCGTTACACCGTAGTTATGTAGCAGGTTTCGAAATTGACGACCTGTGTACTGCCCTCCTTGATCGCTGTGAAATAGCAAATCTTTGGGGGCATCTCGGGCAGCAAAGGCATCCTGGAACGTATGGCAAACTAACTCCGCATTTTTCTGTGTATCAAGGCGTGCTGCAATTATCTTTCGGGCAAATAGATCCAGGATGACACACAGACAACACTTTCCCGAATCTGTCTTGATATCTGTGATATCGCCAAGCCATACCATATTGGGCCGTGGTGGCAAAAACTTTCTATTCAGCAGATTTGTACATTTTCTATTCCATGTAAAGCCGGAACCACTTTTCTTCTCCAGTGGTGCATAGCGTGGATCAATTTCACGGAGCAGTTTCAATACCTTCTTTTTGCAGACGATAAAACCCTGTTCTATCAGCTGCTGCCGAATGCGTTCAGCTCCGATTCGCTTGGGGTTTGCCTCACAGATTTTTTGAATCGCTGGCCGGAGCTCCAGGTCGCGCTTTTCATAGGAGGTCAGTTCTGGTCTACGGAATGCGTAGTAATAAAGGTTCGACTTACGAATTCTCAGTGTGCGGCAAACCTGATTGGGGCCATAATGGAGCAGCACACGCTGTGCACAAGATATGCGTGCTATTTCTGGAATTGCCTTTACAGTGTGCTCATTTTGCAGTAACAAAAGTTCTGTGTGCTTTTGTGTAAAAGCATTTCTTAATTGAGCATTTCTTCGATGTACTGTCTTCAAATCCATGGTGCCTACCTGAAAATATTGCAAGTCAAGCTGTTTGAACCATGCGCTTAGAGATTTATCTGTAACACCAGACATTTCGGAGAGTTCTGTCAATGTGAAGCCGCTGCAATGCTTTTCATATAACTGCCACTTATAGGCATCATCATAGAATTTTGACATCTACTCCCTCCTCTATGTTGACGGTATAGGCAGGGGCATAGTAAACAGTTTCCTTCGCATCATTAGACAGTTTCATCTGTTTTGTCAATTTGCGAATCCTTCGTGAACTTGTTGTGATCCCTTGCTGCTGTAATAGAACGCGGATGCGCTCTGCTCCCAAGCGGCCCTTACTTTCCTCAAACACCGAACGGATTGCATCGCTTAAGTCACGCTCCTCCTGCTGACGTTTTGTTTCGTTCCTGGTTTTCCTTTTGTAATAATAGAGTGTTGACATTGGTATTTCAAATGTATCACAGAGAAGCTTTACTGGATATATTTCTATCAAATTTTTTGCTATCGTGATACGTTCTTTTAACGGAACCGTTTGCAAAACTCTACTTTCGTGGATAATAGTTAGGGATCGTTCTGCATCATCCAGCCGGTGTTTCAGGTTTTCAGTATATTCAAGTATCGTTCCTATATCCTGAAGCGGCAATTCCTTCAAAGTGTGTTTCGGCAAATCTTTTTTCCATCTTTCAATCCATCTGTAAATTGTGGTGAAATGAATCTCAAATTCATCTGACAATTCTTTTGGTGTGAATCCACAGATATACTTTATAAAAATCTCTCGTTTGATTTTTGCTGGACAACAGTTCATAATGAATACCTCCTGCTGCTCTGATTTTAGACAGCAGGAGGTATTATAGCATAAAATATACGGAAACGGGATCAATTGAGCAAATTCTAACCCTCGCTCTGTTTCCTCATAGCTTGTGCCTCACGTTTTCTTTATTTACAAATTATCTTCCTTGCTTTCTCATGGCCTGAACTGCGGCTCCGATATCATCAGGAGCAGTTTCGCGGCTCCACTCATCCCAAAACTTCACTGTCGCGCTGTCCGGTTTCTGCCTTGGGATATCAATCACGATTCGGCTGGGCAGCAGTGAGGCATCACCCACAGCAATCGCTTCTCCAATATCCAGAACAGGGAGCAAGTCCGCAAAGTTTCCGATGCTGTCCGGCAGTAATCTCTTGATGACGGCCTGATCCTCTGCATTGGTCAAGCGCATTGCAATAAAGTTGCTGCTCTGGCTGAGCACAGTCCGGTTGACCTCAGACGGGCGCTGGCTCACAATCACCAGACCAATTCCATACTTTCTGCCTTCCTTTGCGATACGCTCAAAGCTCTGCAAACTGGATGACTCAATTCCTTGCTGTGCATTGGCCGGAATATACAGGTGTGCCTCGTCACAAAAAATCGCCAGCGGATTTAATTTTGACCGATCCATCCACTGCTGAACGGAAAAAACAATGTGGGCCAGCAGAGATACAATTAGTGGCAGGATATCTGACGGCACTTCAGAAAAGTCCAGTATCTTAATGCCGCCGCCTTGGCTGGCCGGTTCCATGAGCCGTCTGCAAAGTACCTCCATATACGAAAAATCCAAGAGGTCTTCTGCGTTAGAAAACATGAAATTCAGCCTTTTATCAGAAATCTTAGCATCCAGCCTTTGGATAAACCGCGAGAGTTTTCCATAAAAGTCACCTTGCACCTGCCGTCCACTGGAACCGGTTTTCGTACTTGTGTTCTGATCCCTCAGATACTCCAAGACCTGCGATATTCGATAAGGAACCGGGCTGTCCACGGTAATCTCGCCTGCTAAATCGTTGTGCCCGCCTTCTTCAAGCATGGCGATCTTTCCAGCAATCACAGCCTGGCTGAACACCATAGCCTGATTGGGTGCGTTTGTGTCGGATCGATCCAGCATCAATGCCAGCATCTCCTCATAACTCAGAAGCCAGTAGGGGAGAAACATCGTCTGATCTGAGGGTACGTCGGCAGGTCCCGCAATTTTGTAGTGCTGGATCCCCTCTCCTGTAATAGGCGCATATTCGCCGTGAATGTCAAACAAAATTGCATTGCAAGACTTCAATTCTGCTATTTTTTCAAGCAAAGTCGCAACTGTAAAAGATTTTCCAGATCCAGTGTTCCCAACAATAACGGCATGGCGTTGAAACAATTTGTTCCCATCCAGCCAAGCAAGCGCACCATTATTGATCGTGTATTTCCCAATGCATAGAGGATGTTCCATTCCTGAATCTGCGCCGGAGATCACGCCCATAAAAGCTGTAAGTACGTCATCAGCCATGATGAAACACTGCGAGTCAATTTCAGGGACGGATTCCAATGTTCGCTTAAAAACGTTTCTGCGCTCACCCTCCCTGTCCAAGAGCGTTCCTATCAATGTCGCTTTCACAACGTCCATAGAAACTGTCTCGCCCTCATCAGGCTGACTTAATTCATCGCTGAATTTTCTCATAATTTTGCTAACCATACCAATTAGGGCCTGTCCCACTTTGGAGGAGCGAATCGCGATGAGATGATTTACCTGAAGCCTTGACAATTGGGCTGGGTCTTCTACTTGAACAATGATCGTAGCAGTATCCACACCTTGGACACGCCCAAATGTTTGCATTTCATCAAAATTGAAAATCCCCATAATGCACTCCTCTAATCAATGATATCCATGAAACCGTCAACAGTCCAAAATGTTCCATCTAAGATTTCAATTGTTCGATCAATACAGATTTCTGTAGTACCCGGTTTCATCCCCTCTTGGATGGATATGTAATGCTTTGCATTATTGGCCAACAAATGTGCTGCAGGGTCAAATACATCTCGAGTCACCACTACAATTGGTACTCCCGTTCGGATGCGGGACACGATGTTCTCCTGCACCTGTGTATCGTTGAATCCATATCCAATACACAGGAAACTTGCGGCCTGACCAATCCGCTCATCCGCTGCAGACAAAATCTGCCGGGGAGTGCCTTGCAGTATAGCCTCAAATTTAGAACGGCCAGGGGTAATGATCTCAGGAACCAGGCCTGGACGAAGTTCTCTCAGCATGGGTACGGAAACCACCACATCATGCGCATCTCGAAATACATCCAGGGAGCCATGAACTTTTAAAAGGTTGATGGTATCTTTTGATGGGAATGCACCTGCAAACCGTTTCTGATAACATCCCTCAAAACCCGTTGAAACTGGGAGGCCAACTGAATCACAAGCATACTCAATGACCCTATCATAGTTTGTGGTGATGATGTCGACCTTTCGTGGATGGGCTTGATAAAACTTTCTGATCAGTCGCGACAGCGGAAGTTTCTCATTATCAAAAAGGATGCGATCAAACAACTCCAGATCTTTTGACGATATTAAATTCCAAGTTTCACATTTTACATCAATCAGCATTTCCTGCGTGAGCGTAACCCCCAGAAGCGCTGTTTCCAAATCAGCCCCATTTCTGAGATTTTCCCGGAAAGTATCCCAACAGGCTGTGCCCGTATATTTTGAGTCTAACTGGGTGAGTAGATGACCCCCCAGCAGCCCCATTCCTGGCAAGTGATGAGCAGCGGAACTGCCACTCCCAATAATAAAAAGCGGCGTGTCTTCGACAGCAGACTGGATTGCTTTAAATATATCGTCACGTTCCATGATCCCTCACGCCTTTCGTATCGCAATGACAGGTTTTGACAACTTAATTATAAACAGTTTTGTTGATAGATGCAACATTATCTTCACTGAACAAAAGATAATCAGCCAAATATTTCACCGTTTCATTTTGGACAATGGACAGCTCATAGCAAAATCTTCATAATAAGTGACATCTTAAACAGAACTGGAGTGTTGCATATGAAAACATTATCGAAATCTATTGCCGACTATCTTGAAGCCGGAGAGTATGAGCGGAAGTTGTCTTCAGATACCATCAAGGCCTACAGAATCGACTTACAGCAATTTGCTGTATTTGTGAATGGGATATGGCCTGACCGCAATTTGCTAAGCAGTTACGTTAAATATCTGAACCAGAACTTTGCTCCTCGATCAGTAAAACGAAAGATAGCAAGCATTCGGGCTTTCTACCACGAGCTCAAATTAGATGGCACCTTGGAAGAAAGCCCATTTGACAAACTCCATATTCGGATTCAGTCTCCCAAGCAACTCCCACGGACCATCCCAAGCCAAATTGTTCACGATCTCTTACAATGTGCATATGCTTCCTACTCGTCAAGCCGCCGAAATATCTTGCGGGATATCATGGTACTGGAATTGCTGTTCAGCACCGGCTTGCGAGTTTCTGAACTGTGTGCGTTGTCAAAGGATACATTTATACTGGAGGACGGCGAACTTCGCCTGTTGATCAATGGGAAAGGAAGCAAGGAGCGAGTCCTTCAGATTGTAACCCCAGAGCTGCTCAAGCTCGTGCGAATTTACTGTCATGAATTTCAAACAGAAATTCAAACACAAGGTTTTATTCTTTTTAACCAACGCGGGAAACCGCTCTCGCCGCAGTCAGTTCGGCGGATTATTCAAAAATATCTGAATAAAATTGGCGTCGAGTACCATGTAACACCTCATATGTTTCGGCACACTTTTGCCACCTCATTGCTGGAGGCCGGTGTAGATATTCGATATATCCAGTCTTTGTTAGGGCACAGCTCCATTTCTACAACACAAATTTATACTCATGTTACCACAGCGCAGCAAACTCTACTGCTGGCAGAAAAGCATCCAAGAGGGAAAATGACATTCTCTTTCTGAAAAATTGCGCAGGCCGTCGGATATCCGACGGCCTGCCGCTATTTTTGAAAGATAATCTGCAATTATCCTTCAGAGTAACAGCGAAGAAACACTTTCTTTGCAGTACGTTGTATTGCCAACGAAAAAGCAGTTAACACATTTTGATTAAATTGGAGGTGACACCTATGGTTGGGGTCATTCTGGCGGCCGGATATGGGAAACGCCTTGCAAAGATTTCGGGTAACACAAGCAAATGCCTTATTGAATTGAATGGGACGTGCCTAATTGACCATAATATACAGCTGTTAGTACACTTCGGAGTCGAAAGAATCGTGATTGTCATTGGCCACAACGGTGGACATATCAGGCAGCATATGATGGATCATTTCCCTGACCTGCATATTACATATGCAGTCCAGAAACCACCCCGCGGGATTGCCGACGCAATTTGCTGCGCTCTGCCGGAAATCGGGGGTTCCTCATTTTTCATGTGTCTGGCAGATGAAATACTGGTTTCTCCCAGCATAGAAAATCTAAGAAGCGCATTTCAGAAACCTGGTGTCGAGGGGGTTTGCGGAATCGTAAAAAGCACTGTTGAACAAATTACCAACGCCTATACGGTGGACTTTAATCAGGATGGGAGGATTCGGCAGATGAAAGAAAAGCCCCGTCCAGAGGAACTGTACAATAATTATCGGGGTACTGGGTACTGCCTAATCCGTCCTGCTTTGGCCGAACTGGCGGCGCAGACCCCCATCAATCAAATACGCGGGGAATATGAATTGGTGGACTGGCTATCTACAGGGCTGGGGCGGGGCCTCAAGCTGATGGCAGCTTTTGCTGGCGAACACTCTATTAATATTAATACAGAGGGCGATTTCGCACGTGCGCGGGCCCTGCTGGAGAATTGAGGTGTCCTAATATGAAGCAAAGCATTGTTATGCCTTATCACCGGAATAAGCAGATGCTCCTTTACACTTTGGCACTCCTGGACAAGTTCCTGCCTACCGAGGTGGAGATTATTGTGGTAGGGAACAACGATTCCTCTGAGGAGCTGTCCTTCAACCTGCCCAAACGGTTCCGTTTTATTAAAATCAACAAAGCCCTCCTGTATTCCAAGGCTGTAAATTTGGGGGTTCAGGAAGCTCAGGGCGAAATCATCACCCTCTGTGACCAGGACATCTTTGGGTATCAGGACTGGTACTCGCCTATGCTGAAGCTGCTCACCTCAAATAAAAGTATTGGCGCGGTCAGCTCTAAACTGCTCAATCCAACAAACAACCGCATTATCGAGTGCGGTTTGATGTATACGCAGACCCGTGTGCTTCACCCCCTCCGGGGTGTTTTGTCCTCCCACCCTTGGGCAATCTTCGACCGGGAGGTTCCTACTAGCACAAGTGCTACCATGATGATGCGTAAAAGCGTATACCTGGCACTTGGAGGGATGGATGAGGAAATGCCATACTGCTGCAGCGACTGTGATATGGGTTTTAAGGTGCGGGAAGCCGGACTTCAAAACTGGATCTGTGCCTCATCCATCGCCTATCATCGGGGGAGTAGCTCACTAAAGAACGGAAAACGGACGAGCTTTTCACACCTTTTGACCGATTCTCAGCATATGTTCTTTGCAAAAAATTACGGTCGGCTGCACCCGGATATTCAAAATTGGATGCAGTATACGTTGTCTGATTTTCGAGTGCGATATTCCATGGCACCCGCATACCACTTTGTCAATCTTTCCAGCTTTGGAGAATACGAGTGGTATGCACAGCAGGCACAAGCACCGCTGGGGATTGAATACTACGACATTCACAGCTTCCCCCAAAAGGAGCGAGATGCAGTCTCCATCCAGCTATATGATGAACTCCCCTATTCTTATATGAACTTGACAGCACCCATCATTTATTTCGTCGACCTGTTCCTTTCGCTGAAGGATAACGCAATCTGGCAGAACATGAGAGACATCAGCAGGGATCTTGTAATCGACTCCCATGGAAGTATTTTCAGCTTGGCGGATATCATAGAAGGACGATGCTGAACCATTTTACAGCACGAACCCCCCCTGCCCATCGGTAGAAACAGCCAAGGCACATGAATGGAAGTTTTTCCGATATTTCTTGTAATCCCGCTTGTTCATGCTGAGCGCCCGCCAGTTTTCACTGCTGAGCTCGCCGCGCAGGTCATCCCTTTGTAGGTTGAGCCCTTTTTCATCCAACCTATGGGCGGCCCAAACCAGCTCCTCCTCGATAACGGCCCTGTTATGCTTGTCCCTTGCGGCCCCTCCGTCAGCAGCCTTCTTTATACATTTTGAAAGCGCGGAACAGTAGTGCGCCACAGCGTCTTCCGGGCAATCTATCTGGAGCAAATATTTTGCCAACAGGAACAGGATGATATAGTCGTTCTTTTTATTGAGCAGGAGCTGGGACATACTGAGTTCGTCCAAAGCCTGCTTGACCAAGGCTGGCGAATGATCCCCCATCAGCAAATATGTGGCTTTGAGCCGGAGCAGGCCGTTGCGGAAGTAAGTATGATATTTGATTACTGTGGAGCTTTTCAGGCATCCGAAGGCTTCGTCAAACGTCTCGTCCAGCTGATCTGTTTGATGGGTAAGTATAGCATATTGAATTTTTTTCTTGTAATAGTTGAGCTCGTACTGGGGAAACCTGTGCCTCTCATACGTGTCAAGCCCAGTCTTCATGTATTGGAGAGCGGCTGGGGTGTCTTCATAGAGGAAAGCGGTGCTGGCATCAAAGCAGTTGCTAAACAGGATGTCTTGAAAACCGTATACCCTCCCGCATTTGGTGGACTCCTGGATGCCCTGTACATACTGCTTGTGGCTGCCCAAGTGCTTGCCGCATATAAAGAGCCGATTCTGTGTATAAGCATAGGCGTAGTCCAGCTCACGTTTTAGCTCCGGAAATTCATCCTTCTTCCGCGTAAGGAATCCGAGGTACCGCTCATAGATTTTGATGTTTTCTTGAAAGCACACCGTTTGTTCAAGATGATTTCTGTTCTCACAGTAATGGATCAAGAAAGCAAAGTGCTGGCGAAGCTCCTGCGCACCTATTATGTCCATCCCCTTGATCTGCTCATAGCAGGCCGCGAATGCGGGGACGGCGGCATCTTCGCCTATAAAGTCCCTGATATGCACGCAACAGTCGGTAGCAAGCTGCAAAAAGTCACCATCTGTCAAATAACCGTCTCTTTTTATTTCCACAAGCCAGTCGGCTAGGTCGTTGTAGAACTGTCTCTCAAGGCCGGACGGCACCACCACATCTTGAAGAATCCGACGCACGTCCTTGACCATTTCCTGGTCGGCGCTGCCGGATCGAAAACAGCACAGGCAGTATTGGACGGGGAAACGCTGCCTGAGCTGTGGGCGGGTTCCCGATTGATTGAAATGGTCAACAGCCGAGGTCAGAAAATCGGGGCTAGTCGACATAAAGTACTGCTCGATCAGGTCGTGCTCAAATGTATAAACGATGCGGCCGTGAACCCGTTCCTGCTTCAGGATTCCTCCCTTTAACAGTACCCCGAGTTCTTCATTAAAGCCACCCAGCCGTGCCAGCGTGGTACGGTCAAGGGGCTTGAACAGGTGGATAAGGGAGAGCAGCCTGGTCAGCGATTTTCCACACAGTCCGCAGCTCTTTACCAGGCGCCTGTAGCGCTCTTTGAACAGCGCGCCATAGTCTGACGGCAGGCCCTTGATAGTCTCCAGCAGCAACACGGGGGAGGGGATCGTACCACCCTCTTGACCTAAGATAACTTGCTTTTCCTGAACTAGGTAGGTTGCAAGCTCCTCAATATATTTTGGCCGCAAAGAACAGTTGGCAAGCGCTTCGCGTGTCTGTTGGGAGTCCAACCGGTCTGGCTGAATTCGGAGGATGGAAGCCAAAAAGCTGAGCGCCTGCTTTTCGTCCTGGAATCCGGAAACCTGTTCGCAGTAAAGTCTGCTGTGCGCCGCATGGGCCCATTCATGGAACTGGGTAATAAATTCACGATAGCGGTCATCATATGCCTGATCCAGTGTGATAGAACACAAGATCATGGTTCTGGTAGGACGCCTGCGGTTAAGACCGTACTGGATCAACGCACGAAAAAAGGAGAGCAGCTCCACGTCGAAATATTGAAGGTTATCAATGACCAAGGTATACCCACTCTGCATCAACTTTTCAAATATGAGCTCATAATGCTTTTCTATTGTCTCTTTTGGACAGGACGCGCCGCAAAGCTGCCTCAGAAGATCCAGTGCCCGCTGAAAATCAGGTCGTTTTGCTCCGGCCACACTTTGGACGGCGTTATCGGAGATGGATTCCAAAACCAATTCATCTGTGAGCCCATACAGCATATAGATCAGTTCTTTGATGATTTGTACAGCGGGGTATTTATCCCACCCGCTAAAGTTTAATACATGGTAGCGCTTGGATAAAAGCACCCCGGTGCATTCCTCCAAAAGCCTGGTTTTCCCTGTCCCGCTGTTCCCGTACAAAAGCGCCCCGCTGAATTTTTGGACATTCAGACAGTTCTCTTGAAATGCTTTTTTTATTGCTTCATATCCGCTCCCGCTAAAAATTGCTTTCCGAGTCCAGTTGGTGTCGATCCTGGGGTACTTAAACTCTTGGTGGCTCCAAGATTGCACACCTGGTTCGGAATAGGAGACGCGGATGATTGGCGGATAGACGGTCTGTTTAAATTTAGAGTAGCGGATAAATATGCGTTCTGTGCACACTGTGCTGGGCTGTACCTCATATGTCAGGGTATTTTTGCCCTCCGCTGTCCTGATTCGTTCGTCCAAAACGGTAAAGCAGAAAAAGTCATCCGGGGATTCGTTATGTGGCAGGAGGCTGATTTCCAGTATGAGGGGATTGGCGGCATCCCGGTTCGTAAAAAAGATGTCAGCACTGAAAATTTCGCCGATTGAAATAAAGCCCAGCTCATTGGGTTGAAAATCCAAATCCGATTCGCGCTCGTCCTGCCCCAGCGGATAGAATTGTGGATCCTTTTCAAGCACGCAGAATATGTAGGGCTTTATGATCTCCGAACAATCCACTTTTTCTGTGTACTGGGGGAAAAACTTTGATAACACTTGATCCCCCAGAGTAAAAATAAGGCTTTCAAGCGCTTCGCCATCATAGAGGCGCAGCTTTTTCCCCCTCAGCTGCGCATAGCTGCACAGCTTCTTCCTGGTACCGCTGGTAATCTCGGAATAGCTGAAAAAGATGATTTCATCGATCTGGCATACTTCCGCCATGACTAAAGTGGGTGAAACTTGTGTCAGGGATATGCTGTTCTTATAGTTTTTGCATTCGGCCCAAATAATTTCCCGGCCATCCTGTTTCCCAACAAAATCCTTGCTGCCGTCGTGGGTGGTTTGGGTTCGCTGGAAGGTGATACCCTTGTTTTGATATAAAATAGTGAGCATATCGGCAGCAAGCTGCTCAAATTTATCCCCGTCTTTTTTTGCGGCGCCATCTTGCAAATATTCAAAGTCTTTCCAATACTCAGGCGTTAACTTTTTCATCATCTGTTTCCTTTCCGTACCGGCAGCGGCCCTGCCCCTTAACTGTGTACCCACAGCAATTTGCAATTAACATGGAGGTTTTCATATGAAAAAAATCCGAATCGGAATTATTGGTGTTGGGAACTGTACCAGTTCCTTGATCCAAGGCATACATTACTATCAAGAAAAACGCGCAGACAATTCAGCAGGCCTCATGCATTGGGACATCGGTGGATATGGCCCCGGGGACATTGAGATCGGGCTGGCCTTTGATGTAGACAGGCGGAAGGTCGGGCAGGACGTCGGTACAGCCATTTTCCAGCGACCTAATTGCACGAAAATTTTTGCGCCGCAGGTACCGCCCATAGGTGTCCGCGTCCAAATGGGAAAAATTCTGGATGGCTGTGCAAGGCATATGCTGGACTATCCAGAGGATGCGGCATTTCGCCTGAGTGAAATGCCGGAACCCAGTGCCGCAGATGTCATCCAAGCAATCCAATCTTCTGGGATCGAAATACTGCTGAACTATCTGCCTGTCGGCTCAGAAAATGCCGCAAAATTCTATGCCGACTGCGCAATTCAAGCAGGCGTCGCTTTCATCAACAATATGCCGGTATTCATTGCAAGCAACCCAGAGTGGGCCGACCGTTTCAAAGCCCGCGGATTGCCAATCATCGGGGACGACATCAAGGCCCAGTTCGGAGCAACGATTGTCCATCGCACATTAGTTGAGCTTCTCCGGAAGCGAGGGGCTGAAATTGACCGCTCCTATCAGCTGAATACTGGGGGAAATACGGATTTTTTAACCATGCTGGACAGATCCAGGCTCAAGTCGAAAAAGCTGTCTAAAACCGGAGCAGTTCAGTCTATTGCTCATGTTCCGTCTCCGGGTCAGAATCTCCATGTAGGGCCAAGCGATTACGTACCATGGCAGCAAGATAACAAAATATGCTTCCTGCGTATTGAGGGACGTATTTTCGGAGATGTGCCATTTGAAGTGGAAACCCGGCTCAGTGTGGAGGATTCCCCCAACTCAGCCGGTGTGGTAATTGACGCAATCCGATGCTGTAAGCTAGCGCTGAGCCGGGGTATTGGGGGTGTGTTGGCTGCGCCTTCCTCCTACTTCTGCAAAAGCCCTCCGGTTCAAATCCCAGACTCGGAGGCCTGGGCCGCTGTCCAAGCTTTTATTAAAGGGGACGGGGCAGCACTATGACCTCCTTTGGACAGAGCCTGATCTGCTTTGGAGTGCCACACAGTTCAAAGGTTCACTCATTGATCAATTTAAGTGATGCAGGTTTCCCGATTGTTCCAACTCTCTGCATCAACATACAGGAATGGCCCAGCCTGGAGCAGCTGCGCACTGTGGCATCGTGGCCAGAGCAGCTTCCGCTATACGTCCGCATTTGTTTTGATGCAGTAGAATACCCACATTCTTTTTATCAAATATGTAAATGGGATGGGCTCAAACAAGTATTCCATATACTTTTGGCGCAGGCATCCAAGTTTACAAAAAAGCCTTGCGACATTACAATACAGCCCCATTTGATCGAAAGGTTTGGAGGAGCCGTAGCCGCTTTAGGAGATCTGCTGATTATTGAAGCTGTTGATGGAAATGCGCGAGGACTGTTGCGTGAAGGGCGGTTCAGCAGCCGTGCAATCCTCTGTGGCGGCAGACTGGTAGCCGAAATAGATGGGGGACAGCAAGACGCCCTTTTCTGGAGCAGAGACGGCTATCAGCGCCGGGCAGGAAAATCAATCACATGGCAAGATATCCGCATGCTATCCGCATTTTCTTGGTGCTCTCCTACCCTGTATGAATTCTGTGTGACACAAGAGGGGAACCCCCTTTTTCTTGAAGCAAAAAAATTGCCACAGGATACTTTTTTCTTTGAGGACAACGGGGCATTTACGATATATCCTTCCCAAAAAGTTCGCATAAGAAAAACGTTTCCGCTGCCTTCGCTGTCGCTGTGTGGGGAGTTCAAGCGCAATCAGCTCCAGATTTTTACTGGAGGAGCGTATTTGTCCCATTTATCAGTTTATGCCGCTACAAAACGGATCCCAATGTGTTTTACACGACAAATATGGTCGGAGTAATTAGCTCTAATGTATCCTTGCTTAGCTCAAATCTAAATTAAATAGGTAGTAATAGTAAGGATAATTGCAGATTATCCTGCGTGTCAGTATAACATAATGCATTTAAAATTTCTACAATATTCGATAATTTTTTACCAAGAAAAATTCAAAATGCCATGAGCATTACCCCGAAATAAATCCATAAGACCAGCCATCAAGTTTTGCTTTTAGTTACAGAGCAAAACATCGGCAACATTAGGTTCAAATCTTCGTATGCAGTAAATTTGCAAAGCCAATAAAAAAGTATAAAATTAGAAGGCAAAGGATAACAAATCCGCCCTTTTTGGGCCGCTTTGCAACGAGAGCCGCAATACGTTGGAGCTGCTGGTATGCACAAAAAAACGGCCCCCGCAACCATAAAGTGCTTGAAATCTGATGATTTCAAGCACTTTTTTCATGTATTTGAGCATTTCGCTGTTTCGTGATGCCCCAGCTTTACCCCAACAAGCTGTCAAAAAACTGTGATCCATTTTGTTTATATTGTATACCTATAACGAAATCTGTAACAAGAACTGTCCAGGCACAAGCGAGACATTAACAGGATCACTGGACGTTGGAGGAAATTGAAGCGCCAGAACCGCATCCCTCATTGCCCCTGCTGCCATGGCTACTCCCCCCTCAACAGTTGGCACTGTCATCTGGATTTCTGGGAAATCCACGCTCTGAAAGACATAGCTGCCAATGGCCGGGGTAACAATCACGGGATAGATCAGATTTTGCGGGACTGCACGATCTATGCTGTAAAGTTCTTCCATGCACCCCATCTCCTGATTTAGATGTTCATGAAGCACATGAGCGTAAGTATCCATGGTAAATGCCACGGAGTAGTGCCCCAGAATCGCAGATAGGGTTTTCTCGTCCATCCCCTGCTCCATGGCCCTGGACGCGAATGTATGCCTGAGCGCATGGAATGTGAAATACCGTAGCCCAGCCGATTTCAATATCTGAGCATAGTAATCAGAGAATGTGCGAGGTTCAATATAACTACCACAAGGATTTGTGACGATAAATCCGTTTTCAATATATGCCTCGCCCAGTGCCAAACGATCTTGCTCCTGCACTTTGCGCCAATTGAGCAAATCAGCGACAACAGGTGCAAGAAGCGGAATATCCCGCACAGAATTCTCTGTTTTAGGTTCTTGAATTACAATTTCCGTCCGAGGCGATATATCATCTGTTGGATTATCACGCTTTTGCAAGCGATTTAGGGTTCGCCTGATGTGAAGCATTCTCGCACGGAAGTCAACGTCACACCATTGCAGGCCAAGCAGCTCACCCAGCCGTATTCCTGTCATGAGAACCAACCGAATAAACACACCATAGCGATGTTGATAGCCGGCCTGTACCAAACGGGCCTGTTCATCCCTGGTGAGGATTTCGATTTGGGGCTTAGGCGCTCGTGGAAGGGTGATTCCTTCTGCTGGATTCATAAGGATAAGCCCCTCATTCTTTGCCTGATTAAGTGCTTTGTGTAAATACAGGTTAAGATTCCTGATCGTCTTGGGAGACAGACCATTATTTTCTAACTTATAGTTGTAAAATTGTTGAAGCATCCGGGTTGTCAGGTCAGACAGTCGGACGTTTCCCAATACGGGCTTGAAATGATTCTTTGCATAACTGTCATAGCTGTTATAGGTTGACTGTTTCAGACTGTTCCGCATATAGACGGAGAGCCAAAGATCGAGCCATTCCCCTAAAGTCATGTTGCTGATTTTAGGCTGATTGCCTCCATACTGAAAACTCAACTGATGCAGTAGACGGACGGCTTCTTCTTCCGTTGCCGCACACCTTGAGATGCGTGTAGGATTTCCTGTCGCGAAGTCGATCCCGCCGGAGATGCGAACTTCCCAGCAATTGTCACTTCGCTGCCGAATGGTTCCTTCTCCATTGTGTCTCGTTTTGCCCATAATATTTTTGCTCCTCTCTTAAGTAACAGAACCACCTGCCTGCAATATTGCGGGTAGGTGGTTCTATGTATACAGAGCTATAATATGTGGTTGTAAAATGAGTTAATTCTTAATTTGTGTCGCTATTTAGGATTATATGCCAATAATTCCTCTGTTTTCCTTTAATTGAACGATTCTTGGATTGTATTCTTTGCTGATATCCCAACTCTGCCAATGTCGCATTTACCTTTTCTTTCGAGGCTTTTCCTATCTTGGTGTCCATTGGTGGATGTGATGTATTCACAACGGTGATAATCACTTTTTTCAACTGCTCTTGTGTCGGCTTTGATAACGCTTGGCCTTCATTTTCCGACAAGATGAGCTCCAAATTTTTCTTTGCTGCCAAATGCTGTCCATAATCGATCCAACAAGACGGATCATATTCTAATCCCATCCATGACAGTTGATGCTCTATCCACAGTATTTCCTTTTGCACCTTTTTTAGTTCTTCAGGTGTATTCTCATATGATTCGAGCAAGGCCAGCATACGGTAGTAATCATACATCAGTCGTATACTTGTGACAGGGTTCGGGTGGAAAAAGCGACATAGATGCGGCCCCCCCATAAAATCATTTTGCTGCTTTCTTGATGTAGAAAATTTTTTACACACATAATTGCTGAAAGGTTGTCGGAAACTCCCATTAGCCTGATATTTTTCTTGAAATCTTCTCAAAGCGTTAAAAACCCTCTCATCATTCTTCCATTCCACTGTATCAGCCTCTACGTTGACAGTTTGAAGCTCCACTAAAAATCTAACATATTGTAAAATTGAACGTTCAAAGTAT
>ERZ808051.1422-NODE-1422-length-15996-cov-9.434072_pt1 | contig 15996 bp, 13 predicted proteins | sample MGYA00380199_ERZ808051 | MGnify/ENA primary metagenome ERZ808051 (study PRJEB31490, sample SAMN06133391) | mouse gut metagenome | isolation source: J11 | host: mice | place: China: Chengdu | collected 2015-05 ...
TTATGCCGCGTTGTCGTCAATCGGCGTACCCCAGTACGCCTCATTCCTCCGCCTTGCATAAAAAGATTTATACTGCGACATCTGCAAAGTTAATTCTTAACAGTTCCTAAGAACTGTCCATAAATTACCGAACAACGATACAGCGTACTTGTCACGAGTAAGCTCTGAACAGTTCCTTAGCATTTTTATACTGTTCCTATTATAACGGCAACTGTTTGAAATGTAAACTGTTTTTACCGAAGTGTGTTGCCAAAATGCGCTATGGCTGGCGCACATCCTGCTCCGGCAGTTTCCTCTCGGAAGCATTTTTGAAGCTCAGCAGATCCCTGGTCGCCGTCGGGATCGCAATGTTGGTGCCTGCACCGGCGACACAGCCGCCCGGACACGCCATACCTTCGATCAGGCAGCCATTCTTCTTGCCGGCTTTTGCGAGCATCAGGATCTTCTTGCACTCGGAAAGGCTCTCCGCATGCTCAATGTGGATCTCCGTGTCGGGATAGTACTCCTTGATACAATTCTCAATGGCGCTCGCCACACCGCCTGCCACACCGTAACCGCGCCCCGCCGCTGTCGCGTCATTCATGGAATCCATCGCCTCGATCTCGTCGAGGAGGATTCCCTTTGCCTCAAACATGCCCGTGAGTTCCTCAAAGGTAATGACAAAATCTACATCCGAGCGTATCGTCCTGCGGCTCGCCTCGAGCTTCTTGCTGGCACACGGTCCGATAAATACGACACTTGCATCCGGGTGCTCTTCCTTTATAATTCTGGCGGTCGCCACCATCGGTGTCAGGGCATTGCTGATCTTGTCGATCGTTTCCGGGAAAAATTTCTTGGCGAGCATCGACCACGACGGACAGCAGGACGTGAGCAGGAACGGCACCTCTCCGATGGCAACCTCCTTCACATAGTGCTCCGCCTCCGTCATCGCCCCCATGTCGGCGCCGATCGCCGTCTCGTACACTTCATAAAACCCCAGCTCTTTGAGCGCAGTCTTCAACATATCCGGCGTCACTTTCGGTCCGAACTGCCCGACAAAGGCAGGCGCTACCTGCGCGATGATCTTCCTGCCGGACTGCATCGCGCGGATCAGCTGGAAGATCTGTGATTTATCGGCGATCGCCCCGAACGGACAGCTCACCATACACTGTCCGCAGGAGACGCATTTGTCATTGTCGATCACTGCCCTGCCGTAACTGTCCGAGTGGATCGCATTCACACCGCAGTGGGCAAGGCATGGACGCTGCTGATGTGATATCGCATCGTACGGGCACACGGTCTTGCACTTCCCGCACTTGATGCATTTCGTCTGATCGATGACAGAGCGTCCGTTCTGCATCGTGATCGCACCTCTCGGGCACACCTCATTGCAGGGGTGCGCCAGGCATCCCATACATCTGTCTGTCACCTCGTACTGATTCTCCGGGCAGGCATTGCACGCCGACGCGATCACCTGCATGAGAGGCGGCTCGTAATATTTTTCATCGATATTGCTCTCCTCCACGCCCTGGCTGACCTGCACCGGCTCGTCCTCCGGGCGCAGTGACATTCCCATAGCAAGCCGTGTGCGCTCGCGGATGATCTCCCGCTCCCGGTATATGTTGTCCCAGTAGGGTGAATTTTCTGCATCTACAAGTTTATAAGGAAGCGCTTCCATGTCACCTACCAGATTGGCAGAATGATATGCCATGTTTGCCACTTCCCTGAAAATCGCACGTCGTGTCTTTCGAACCTGTGTATCTATCCCTCTCATAATCTATGCCTCCTGCGTATCGAACTGTTGATAACCAAAATACTGCCCAAGTGAATCCCGGCATTGCCGGAACTATGGACAGTATTATTCTGACATATTTTTAACAATATTTCAATATGAATGCGTTATTTTTTTCTTTTCGACCTGCCTGGCAGGAAGGATATGATTCGATCCAAAAAGAGATCTGACAGCTCCGACAGTGACGTGAGCCGTTGTCCCTTACGCATTGCGGTAAATTTCAGTAATGAAGTTCAGCGCCGCCACCGCATTGTCCGGCTCGGTGTCCTCGAGTGTGGCGTGCATGTAGGGCTTTTCCCGCTTCATATAAGGCATGATTCTGTCCCAGTGGCACTGTCCCTGCCCGACAGGAACCGATACCAGCCTGCCATCCTTTATGACAAAATCCTTCACATGAAGCACCGCGACATCTTTTCCGAGCAGTCCGAGCGCCTCATCGATGATCGCATCCTGCTCCTCATAATTGTAGCTCTCCAGGAGATTGACCGGATCCAGGATGATCCTGAGATTCGGGGATGCGATCTCGTCGAGCACACGTCTTGCGCGGACAGGATTGCACACGATATGCCGCACGACCGGCTCGATCGCCACCAGCACCCCCATCTGCTCCGCATACTTTACGACAGGTCTGAGATTTTTGATAAAGATCTGCAGGGACGCCTCATTCCAGCACGCCTCCTCAAATCTGTATTCCACATTGGGTGCACCGGTCTCCGTGCCGACCACGCCCGCGCCGAGATGTGCCGCAAAACGGATATTTGCCATATATTTCTCCTGCGTCTCCCGCAACTGTGCCTCGTCAGGGGTTGCAAGATTCAGATAGCAGCCAAGGACCGCACAGTCCAGCTCATTTTTGTCAAACAAGCGCTTTAAGTACATCGCATAACCGGGTGTAAGTGCTTCCGGCGCCACGGAATTCTCGCTGATCACCTTTGACAGCGCCACATGTGCGCAGGTAAATCCCTGCTCTTTTATGATCCTTAACCGCTCCCCGACCGGTGCCTGCACCGCATCGTGTAACCTGATTCCAAACTGCATCATTTTTCCCTCCTAATCCGACTCGACCGATGATCAGTGGCTGCCTTTCACGCCAGCCTTCTCCGATCCAATGATCAAATTCATTTCCTCTGTTAAAAGCATCTGCCGCTAAAAGCCGATCACATTCTCCCTGGTATACGCTGCGGCTTCCTCCCTGGTGAGCATTTTCACAAACGGTGCGCGCTCCTCCCCTGCGCCCTCCCCATAGTTGCCATACTCCGCAAAAAACATGGTATCCCACGCTGCTCTATTGTCCCAGTCATGCCAGCCCTCTTTGCGGATGTGCGCCCCGATCTCAGAATGGACAATGACGCATCTCGCATAGTTCCGCCAGGGTCTGCCAAGGTAGGCACTCTCCGCGGGACAGTCACTTGTAAAGCGGCAGTCCCGGAACACGTAGCCGTATCGCTGTCCCTCAAAAGTGGACGGCGCTGTCACGTAACCTTTGATCTCTCCCTTTCTCTGCTTCATGAACAGCTCACAGTTCTCGAAATATGCCGTCGCACTGCCAAAGATAAAATCGACATTCCCGGCGATATAACAATCTTTGTACAGATGCCTGCCCATGCGCCTGGGCGCGAACTCTTTTGGTCCCCTGAATCCGCCTGTCTGTTTCTCCTTCTCCGGCAGCGGCGCTGTGAAAAGTGTGTCCTGATGACCGTCAAACCGACAGCGCTCAAAAATCAGATGATCCCCGTCCGCATACATTGCAAGCGCCTGTCCGACCTTATTGCCCTGCCCCGCCTCATTGCAGAAAGAAATGTCACAAGCATAAAAATGGTCCGCATCAATAAACACACTCTGTGTCCGAAAGGTTCCCCGCTTGTCGCCCTCCGGCATCAGATCCAGTGCGCCGTCCGAATAGGTTATCCTTGTCCGGTCTGCGCCTGCGCCGATCAATGCGATATGATCCTGCTTTATCTCAAGCCGCTCTCTGTACGTACCAGGGGCAACGTGTATGACTGCTTCCCCTTCTGTATACTGCCCTGCGGCTTCCAGCGCGTCACCGATACTGATAAACTGCTGTTCTCCGCCGATATCCACGTAGAATTCTCTTTTCTCCATGATCACGCCTGCACTTTCGTTTCTTCCAACCTCAGCATTTCCCCGTAGGCTAACAGGAACGGCGCGGTTCCTTTTGCATCGTCCTTGACGACCGGTTCTGACATATAATAATCATACGAACCGTTCCGTCTGGGATTGTCGTCCGGACCTAAACCTGCCACGAGACAGATCCCGCCAAGGCTCATCGCCCCATCCACTGCGGAGAGATATTTGTCACAGATCCCCATGAAAGCCCTTACACCATTTTCGCGGTATGTCTGTGGAAGATATCCCAGGCGCGCCCCTTTCATCAGACAGTATGCCATGATCGCGCTGCCGCTCGTCTCGAGATAGTTTTGCTCCCTGCCCGGGAAGTTCGGCACCTGATACCACATGCCCTCCGGGGACTGGAATCTCAGCATGGAATCGATCAGATCCTGGTACATTTTCAGCAGATGCCCATAATCGGGATACGCTGTGTCAGCCAGCGTCAGCGTGTCGAGCAATGCCATCGAAAACCACCCGAGCGCCCGGAGCCAGAAATTCTGCGAAAGCCCCGTCTCCTTGTCCGCCCAGAACATACACCTCTCGGAGTCATAAGCATGATAGTACAGTCCTGTCTTTGGATCTTTCTGGTTTTTCTCCACATTAAAGAACTGTGTGAAGATATCCTCATAATTTTTCCTGCCGTTAAAACGATTCTCATACTCCATATAATAGGGCTGTGCCATATACAGCCCGTCGAGCCAGACCTGGTTCGGGTAGATCTTTTTGTGCCAGAAGTTCCCTTCCTTTGTGCGGGGCATCTCGAGGATCTGCTGATAGATCTTCTCTGTCGCCCTGGCATACTTTTCCTTGCCGGTTAAGTCATAAAGCGTAAACAGGTTCTTGCCCTCATTGATGTTGTCGAGGTTCAGTTCCTCCTTGTGATAGCCGATGATCGTGCCGTCCTCCTGGATCCGGTGGTCGATGTACTTCTCTGCAAACGCAAAATATTTGCTGTTGTCTGTCACTTTGTAGAGTTCGAGCAGCGACATGATCATACAGCCGTCTATATAGTCCCACGACGCCTTTTTGCCAGCCCGTATCTTCTCGATATTCCACACCGGCTCGTCCAGTGTGCTCCTGTCGATCAACTCATTTACGTACTTTTCCACGATCTCGATCGCCATGTAGTACCCCCCTTTATTATGTATTTACAGTTATTGAACCAAACAGTCAATCCCGTCATGGATCACAGCCTCGCCACTCTGTCCGGAAACGGTTACATTCCTCAGCTCCAACGTCTCGATATTTTTTGCAAAGATACCTGTGTTCGTCTGCGGCTCCACGCCATCCATCATCGCAGGAACGCCCGCAGTCGGGTTTTCCGCGAAGGAGAAAGCAGCATTCTCAAATACTACATGGTGAATCTTCTGCTCCGGAAGACCGTGCATGTACGAAGCCGCCGCATGACAATTTGTCGCCTGCAGGTTCCGGAACAGGAAGTCTCCAAGATATGGCGTCCTCTCGTCTACCGGGTGAAACGCCTTGGACTGCACATAGCCGGAATGCCCGTCCGCATCGCAGAAATAAAAGGAATTCATCACCACCGGAGTCATCACATGATCCATGATGATATTCTCAAACCGGATGCCCGTCACGATGGCATCCTTGCCGCGCCCGCGTCTGGTCTTGATGCGCAGTCCCCTGTCCGTGTGCAGGAACAGGCAGTTCTCGACATGGAGGTTCTTCACACCGCCCGCCATCTCACTCCCGATCGTGATCGAGCCGTGCCCGTCCCGCATACAGCACTGCCGGATCGTGATGTTCTCCGAAGGTGTTCTGTATTTTGCCCCCATATAGATCTTGCCGGATTTGATCGCGATACAGTCATCGCCCACAGAAAAATGCACACCGATGATGTCGACATTTCTGCAGGATTCGGGATCTAACCCGTCCGTGTTCGGCGAGTCCTTCGGACCGAGGACAGAGATACCGATGAACTTGAGATCCTCGGAAAAATAAGGGTGGATGTTCCAGGAAGGACTGTTTTTCACCGTGATGCCGTGGAGGACAACATTCCTGCAGTGATTCAGAAAGATCATTCTCGGGCGCCACGCGATGCGCTTTACCTTGGGATTGTCCCACCAGTTATCACGGCTCGCACAGCCGTCTATCGTCCCCTGTCCTGTGATCACGACATTCTCCACATTGATGCCCGTGATGATGCCGGCAAACATGTCGAGCGGATCGCCCTCCCATGTGCCGAGCAGGTATTCCTTTTCCTTGTCAACGCACTCGATCTTTCCTGGCAGGATCGGGAATCTTGTCCTGTCTGTAAATGCGGAGAGTACCGCGTCCTTTCCGATGTCCAGGGTCAGGTCGCTCTTTAGGAAAAGCGGATAGATCTTGTATACGCCTGCCGGTATGTAAACGCTTCCACCGCGGGGGCAGGCATTGATGGCACACTGTATAAACGGCGTGTCATCTGTCTCCCCGTCGCCTTTCGCGCCGAAATCTTTTACATTCAGCACGACGTACGAATCCTTGGTCGCCACGCGGAATGTCCCGCTCTCATCTGCCCCGCATTTGATCTGGACCTCATACGTTGTTGCAGGCTCCAGTCCGAATACTGTAGCCACATTCCGGTCACTCTTCTCCGCAAGTTTTCCGTTCACATAGATCTCATGTTCCTGTCCTGATGAAAAATACCCGTTTTCCTTGATCTCAACCACAAAGCTTGTGGAAGTTTTGTAGATTACCTCGAAGTTCATCCTATCCTCCATTCTGCCACAGATACACCATGGCACCTATCAGAATGCAAGGGATCAACGTCTGCCCTTACCTCTTAAGATATAGGATATCACAAACCCGTCAAAATTTCCAGCAAAAATGTAAGCGTTTACATATTCCTTCTGCTCGGTCCTTACTTTAATGGACGGCTGATCCTTATTTTGCTTTTTCATAGTCATAAACTGCCCGCAAAAGTTCCGTGACACTCCATGCCTGCGCAAAGCATCCTCGCGATACGGTCGGTGTATCGCCGTCATAGATCTCGGCGATCTGGGCGACACAGCCTTCCCTGAGCCAGTCCTCAAGCGCCTCAAAGCCCTGCGCCAGCTCCGCCATGGTGCGTTCCTTCTCGGAAGGGTCCGCACACTTGCCTGCGTATCTTATGCAGGCCCTGTAGTACGCCCCCAGCGGAAACGCCCACACGGTCCCCTGATGATATGCCCTGTCGCGCTCCTCCATCGGTCCGATATAGACGCTGTGAAAATCAGGATCATCCTTCGCCAGCGTCCTGAGCCCGACTGTCGTGTACAGCTCCTCCCTAACTTTTTTGATCACCAGCATTTCCTTTTCTGCAGGCAGCATGGTAAACGGCATCGTCAATGCCCAGATCTGGTTGCACCGTATCTGATCTTCGTCTTTCTTTCCCGACAGCACGTCCTTTAAGCACTGCTCCTTTTCGTTCCAGAATTTTTCCTGGAATGAAGCTTTCACTTGTGCAGCAAGCCCCTGATAAGCAGTGTCCTGCGTCAGCTCGTACAGGATCCGCAGCGCGCTGTACCAGTATGCGTTGATCTCCACCGGCTTTCCGTGCCTCGGCGTCGGCAGGAAATCACCCACACGCACGTCCATCCAGGTGAGCTGCTCCAGATCGCCCCCCGCCATAATCAGGCTGTCACTGTCCATTTTGATGTGGAAATCAGTGCCGTTTCTGTATGCATCGACGATCTGTTCCAGCACTGGCAGGATCTCCTCCTTGAAGGCGGCATCCCCTGAATACGTCATGTACTCATACACAGCATTTACAAATAGCAGCGGCGCGTCGACCGAATTGTACCTCGGAGTCTCGCCGCCCTCCGGAAAAAGGTTTGGCAGCAGCCCGTTCTTCACATATTTTGCAAAAGTCCTCAAAATACTCTTGCATTCCGCAAAACGTCCCGTTACGATCGCTGCCCCGGCAAGCGATATCATCGTGTCCCGTCCCCAGTCCTCAAAAAACGGATATCCCGCTATGACACTCATACCGTTGGTCGATTCCCGCCTCACGACATACGCATCCGCACTCAGCACAAGCTGCCGCCCCAGCTCTGACGACAGATCCGCCTGCGCAAGCAGCTGTTCCCTGTGCGCCCTGTTCTGCCGTTCAAACTGTTCATACAGTCTCTTTGCATCCGAATCCTCATAGCGCTTCGTGCTGAAAATGACATAAATGTCATTTTTGTTATGGATCTGCTCCCTGAGTGCACAGATGCTGAATGCGTCGCCGTATGCAACACGCCCGTCACGCTCATCCTGTGAGAAATACATCGTTCCGAACAGGCTGGGTTTCTGTGTATGCAGTTCTGCGTTTGTTGTGAGATACAGCGTGTTGTCATTGCCCGTGACATAGTATGAACTGCCTGTCTGGTCGGTCTTTTCCCCCACACTGCACGGCTCTATCCTGTATGCATCGAAATCCTGCGCGGCGTCAAAGTCCTCTTTTTTGGAAGTAAAACGCAGCAGCGGCATCAGCTCCAACGCTGCATTCCTGCCTGCCGGGGCGTCTATCTCATACTTTACAGCCACTGTATTCTCGTCATGTACCATCAGCAGATGCTTTGTGACTGTCACATCGTCCGCCTGAAATGTCCATGACGGCGCCTCTGCATCAAAATCATCATAGACAAACCTTTCAAGATAGTGAAATCCCTCATGATCCGCCCCCGATCTCATGCGCTGCGAGGTCAGTATATGTTCCCTGCCATCGACGGCCAGCTTTTCAAAAAGATTTGTCACAAGGTGCATCCTGACGTTTGGTGCCCTTTTCGCGGACATCAGAAGCGCCTGATCCCCCCGCGCCGCGGATCCTATGACTGACAGGCTGCTGTAACCGCCCAGCCCGTTTGCGAGCAGATAACAGTCTTTTTCGCCCTCTGCTATGGTTGGCCAGTTCTTTTTGTCAAATTCAAATCTCATTGCATGCCCTCCTGTTTTTCATGTTTTCGTTTTTTTTCGCATCCATATATTACTTATCTTAACATAGATAACTTTTCCAAACAATAAGATTTTACTTGAATATCTTTTTTGATTGTGGTATAGTTACAGACACCTGTATCATGCTGTTCGTCATGCGTGGCATAGGGAAATCTGCCGGGAGGGGCGTCTCGATGAAAAAGACCGTACACAGCAGGCTGCTATGCATACTCATAATGGTATCTATGCTTGTACCTGGGATTTATTGTGAAGATATTCACAGTGATTCCTCTTTTTCCAGTGTTTTTGACGATTCACACACCTCCTTTTTGCAGGCAGCAGACCACATTGCTGACACACACATTTATCATGAGGAGAGTTCTCTGCGCCTGATCGAGACATTTGTGCTCACCAGGCAGTCAGCGCGCACTTCCACGATCTTGAGGATCAGTCAGTATATGATCCTGTTCCTGCTTATGACCAGTGTGTATCTGTTGTCCATCTCGATCCAAAATTCCGATCTGTTTACTGGCGGATACCGCAATCAGTACAGCAGAAGGACTCTGGAGTATATACACCGTAACGACGGTAAAAAATCCCATACATGCTAATCGAATCCTGCACGGCTTGAAACGCTCTTTTCATTGAAACGGTGAAAGCGTCTTTTTTGCGTGCTTTTCTGCAGCCGGATATCCTTACAGAGATATCCTTACAGATAAGAACGATGGAGGTTTTTTATATGAATATCTTGATGTGGATTTTAGTCTTTATCGGAGGTACCACTGGTGCACTCTCCACACTATACATAATCGTGTCCCTTTTTGCAGTGATCTTCTACAAAATATACCGCAAGGTCACATGCCACGCGTCCCTTTACGATTGAGGCTGTCTGCGGGCGGATCCCGCGTTACTGTTCGGTGCTCATGTCATGGTCGGGCGGACAATAACGCCCCGCCGCAGTGCACGATCAGAAACTTGAGGCTTGCATATTTCGCCGGAAAAAGTTAGTATTATAGTATAGGCGGATATCCGCAAAAAAGAAAAGGGGATGGATATATGACTGTAGTCTTGCTGCTCGTGGCTGCTGTGATACTGCTCTGCGTACTGGCAGAAAAATTTTCTGGAAAGTTTGGCATGCCGGCTTTGATCTTGTTCATGTTTATCGGTATGCTGTTTGGAAGCGACGGTTTTTTCAAAATTCCGTTCAGTGACTACAAACTCGCAGAAAATGTCTGTTCGATCGCACTGCTGTTCATCATGTTTTACGGCGGTTTCAACCTGAAATGGGAGCTTGCAAAAGATGTGGCAGTCCGATCCGTCCTCCTCTCAACGCTCGGCGTGACTGTCACGGCGGTTGTCACGGCACTGTTTGTCAAACTGATACTGGGCTACACCTGGCCGGAAAGTTTCCTGGTAGGTGCCGTGCTGGGGTCTACAGACGCCGCGAGCGTGTTTGCCATCCTGCGTCAGAAAAAGCTGAATCTGAAAGACGGCACCGCCTCTCTCCTGGAATTGGAAAGTGGAAGTAATGACCCGATGGCGTATATGCTCACTTTCATCGCACTGGGAATCATTTTTTCCGGGCGGTCAGAGCACATCCTGGTGCGCATATTCCTGCAGCTGGTAGTCGGCTCCCTGACAGGTGTCGGCCTTGCCGTGCTGACAATACGGCTCATGACAAAAACGAATCTGGTTTCCGACGGACTTGACACGATATTTATGATCGCGATGGTTCTGATCTGTTACGGCCTGTCACAGCTTTTGGGCGGGAACGCTTATCTGAGCGTGTATATCATGGGCGTTATCATCGGTAACGGTCCGATCAAAAGCAAGGTGACACTGATCCCGTTTTTTGACGGTCTTACCACACTGGCGCAGATCCTGATCTTCTTCCTGCTGGGACTCCTGACAATCCCTCATGAGATGTCAAATGTGATCTTTACAGCAATTGTTGTCACAGCGATCCTCACGGCGGTCGCAAGACCTGTCGCAGTGTTTTTGCTGCTGAAACCATTTCACTGTACTACAAGGCAGTGCCTTCTGGTGTCATGGGCAGGACTCCGGGGCGCTTCCTCTTCCGTTTTTGCCATCGTGGCTGTAGCCGGCGGTGTCGTCATGCCGCACAATCTGTTCCATATCGTATTCATGGTGTCACTGTTCTCTGTCGCCATACAGGGCACGCTGCTTCCGGGAATCGCCGAAAAACTGGATATGATCGACGAGGAAGCAGATGTGCGCAAGACATTCAACGATTACCAGGAGGAAGCCTCTATCACGTTGATCCGCATGTACATACCCAAAGGACACAACTGGGAAAATAAGCTGATCAAGGAAGTCAATTTCCCTACCGGTTCCCTTGCTCTCATGATCAAGCGCAACCATGAGACGATCATCACCAAAGGCAATACCCTGATCCTGGCTGGCGACAGCATCATCCTGAGTGCGCCCGCCTACAACCCAAGCGGCAATGAACTGCTCGATGAGATCTTTATCGACCGCTACCACCCTTGGTGCAACCGCACGATCGCGGATCTGAAACTGGCATCGGACGAATTGATCGCGATGATCATGCGTGGGGAAGAATCCCTGATCCCCGACGGAAAAACGAGAATTCTCGAAGGCGATAAAGTGGTGACCTACCGTGAGTAGGCACCACTTTATCTTTGTACACCTTATTCGGTTCATGCATTTAGAAGTTCATCGGCAAGTGTCTCGAGCTGTGAAAGGTTTTCTGCGTTCAAGGCAGATTTGATCGTCACAACAGTCTCCGCAAAGGTCACTGCTTTCATGCCTTCCATCAGTGCCTTCATGCTCTTTGCCGCCGTCGGCGCCCACGAACCGTTCTCAATGATTCCGACAGTGCGCTTCTGGTAATTCTTTGCTTTCAATCTGTGCAGGAAATCTTCCATGGGCGGGAACACACTGGCGTCGTAGGACGCTGCCGCAAGCACCAGATGGCTGTAGCGAAACGCATCCTCGACTGCCTCGTGGAGGTCGTCCCTTGCCAGATCCGCGATGACCACTTTCTTTGCCCCTTTCTGATCCAGGATCTCCTTCATCTTTTCTGCCGCCTTCATGGTATGCCCATAGATCGACGCACAGGCGATCAGCACGCCCTCATCCTCTGGTTCATAGCTGCTCCAGATCTGATATTTATCGATATAATATTTCAGATTTTCGGTCAGTACCGGTCCGTGCAACGGGCAGATCACATCGATCTCCAGTCCGGCAGCCTTTTTCAGCAATGCCTGCACCTGCATACCGTACTTTCCACAGATATTGATGTAGTATCTTCTCGCCTCGCACGTCCAATCCTCGTCCGCGTCGCGTGTTCCGAACTTGCCAAAGCCGTCAGCGCTGAACAGTACCTTTTCCGACTGCTCATACGTAACCATCACCTCCGGCCAGTGCACCATTGGTGCCATGAAAAACTGCAACGTATGCTTTCCGATAGAAAGGGTATCGCCTTCCTTTACAGTGACCGCCCTGTCATCGGAGCTGATATCAAAAAACTGATGGAACATCTGAAATGTCTTTGCATTTCCAACAAGCTTCACATCCGGGAAACGCTCGATCAGCTGCATGATGCTGCCGCCGTGATCCGGCTCCATATGCTGAATAACCAGATAATCCACTTTCCGAGAGCCCAGCGCCTCCTCCATATTTTTCAGCCACTCCGCCGTGACGTGCGGATCAACGGTGTCCATCACGACAACCTGCTCGTCCAATATGACATAAGAGTTGTATGCCATACCCTTTTTCACTTCATACTGTCCTTCGAAAAGCGTGATATCCCTGTCATTGACGCCAATGTTCACAATCTCTTCTGTAATCTTCTCCACTGTAATCTTCTCCTCCTCTAAATATTTTGACTGTCCCTGCGGACAGATTATATTTTACCATAAAATACTATATATACCAAACTGTTTACAGATTTTTAACAAAAAAACTCCTATTCAGTATAGCACACTCAATAAATGTACACTGATATAGGAGTTTTGTCGGTGTGACCGATTAATTATTTGTCAAATTCCGGGTTGAACGCATAGAAGTTGCGCGAGTCAAGGTTCTCCTGTGCGATGCGGAGGGATTCGCCGAACCGCTGGAAGTGCACGATCTCCCTCGCCCGCAGGAATTTGATGGGATCACAGACTTCGGGATCCTTCACTAAGCGGAGAATATTGTCGTATGTTGTCCGGGCTTTTTGTTCTGCTACACTTTGGTATGTGCAACCAAAGACTAAAACTTCCAGTGAATCACAATCGGCGGCAGGTCGTTACGGTGTATCTTCTTTTCGCAACGTCCTATCTCAATATAGTCAATCAGTGAATCCATAATATCCCGATCCAGTTTGGATACATTTTTATACTTTTTTAAGATTTCCTCTTTTGAACGAATGATTTTACCTTCCGCCTCCAATGCTTCCAGATCTGATGTCCTGTCCGTCCGTATTTTCCTGTATCGCTCTATTTCCTCTGAAAAATCCCTGCGAAATTCTATATATTCATTTTCCGATATCAACCCATTTGCCTTATCAACATACAAGTTCTGGATAGCTTTCCCTAAACTTTCTATTTTTGATTCCATGTTGGAAATCTCTTTTTTTAGTTGCTGCTTTCGGACATCAATATTTCGGGTTATCGAAAGCTTTGATTCCGCGGAAGTTTCATCAAAATATTCTGATATAATATGATTCAGTTCATCAAGAACTGCTTGTTCAAGGAATCTCTGTGCTATAAATGCACCCTTACAGAACTGATTCCCCAGATTCCTTGTAGGGCATTTCAGATACCGCAAGCCCCTATTGCTGCAGCTTGCGAGTGTATATCCACAGTACATACATTTTGTTTTTACTGCAAATATACCAATTTCTCCAGAGTAACACGGTTTGGCTTTCTCTGCGCGGCGTTGCTGCACACGATTCCACAAATCCATGTCAATGATCGGTTCGTGAGTACCTTCCACCCTGATCCACTTTTCCTTCGGAACTGGTTTGCTATGCCTGGATTTGTATGTAGGATTCGCATATTTGCCTTGCACCATGTTACCAATATACATTTCATTCTCCAATATAGCAGACACTCCGTAATATTTCCATAGAGTGCCACATGTTTTATCCGCCCCGTTGTACCGCAAACCCTTCCTGCGTTTATATTCTGTTGGATTGGGTATTCCCTTGCTGTTCATTATCCTTGCAATATTCGTTCTGCCAACACCGGAAGCATAGAGTTCAAACACTTCTCTCACCACTGCAGCTGCCTCTGGATCAATGATCAGATGGCCTTTCTGATCCGGATCTTTCTGATATCCATACGGGGCAAATGCACCAATGTGAATGCCCTTTTTTCGATGGTCGGTAAGAACGGTCTTTATGTTATCCGATAAATCTTCCAAGTACCACTCATTGACCAGACCATTGATCTGACGGGACTTTTTATTCCCGTGATTCGCCGTATCCGCATTATCCGCAAGCCCCACAAAACGTATACCCCATTCTGCAAAATCACCATGAATAATCTTTTCTACAAGTTCAAGTTCCCGTGTAAAGCGGGATTGAGATTTGCAAAGTACAATATTAAATCTGTGATCCCGTGCATCTGCCAGAAGCTGGTTGAATGCTGGTCTATTGCGATCACTTCCTTTGTAATCATCATCTGAATAAATATTGTAAATCTCCCAGCCCTGATTTGTTGCATATGTAACCAACATGCTCTTCTGGTTCTGTATGCTGCGGCTCTCGTCATCTTCATTCAGCTTATTTCTGTCCTCCTCAGATAGCCTGCTGTAAATTCCCACTATATTGTTCATATTACTAACCTCAGATAATACAAACCAATATCTCAGATTTATTATAAATCCAAAACATCAGCGTTGGCAATGTTAACTTGACCTTCTGATTCTTTTTTATTGATAATCTTTATCCAGAGGCTTGTGAAAGCCTCTGAACGTTCTCCATCGTCATGCTTAAACACACTCTTACAGCTTTTTTCAGAAACCTTTTCTACCATCATTAAAAATACCTCCATTTCTTCCTTTTATGTATATGATATGACTTATTCAGTTTGTACTATTACCAGACTGGTCATTCATTTTTGTCTCAAATCTAATAATTCTATTTCTAATGCAGGAATAGATATTTTCCCTAATCCGCATTTCTATACATGCACCTGTTTTTCTTGCTTTAGGCAGCTTTCTGACTTCCCCAAATTTTTGTTGGTTCTGGCTCCCAACCTTTTTAAAAGTTTCATCTTTTTCTCCTATCACCACATAATACGCAAGGCATAGTTTATATAAATCCTTTAACATTCTCTTATGTTTTCTGAATCCCAGATGAAAATTTATGTCCATAGTTTGTTCATCAAAATTAATACCATAACAATACAATTCAGATCTTATATTAAAATCTTCACCATATTCTAATTTTGTATTGCTTTCAGCACAGAATTTATAATATATTATATCATCTTTAAAAGATGCTTCTTCTCTTAGCCTCTTTAAAACAGTCACTATCTTATCAATATCTGTTACTCTCCTTACATTGCCAATATAGCACAGTAAATACAACAACTGTGAATGATACTTATTTTTTTCTGAATAGTCACCTAATATTTTTTGGCATATATCAGAATATATCAAATTCACACTTTTCCCTCCATGTTCACTTTCTTCTGGTTAACATATGAATTAATTGCCGACGGCTTTGGCAAGCTCCACGAAGTTTTCTCTCCGCTCCCTTCGGTTCAGGAGCCCGTGTTTTGCGGGTGTATCATTATTCTACTCGATATATCTCATTGCTAGGGTGCCGTGCCAATAGGCACCCACATGCAGAACAGGGTTGTCCATCAAAATTGTGTGATATATATTCCCAAAAGGAACTGCCAATTTCTGATTTCCCAAATCCCCACTGCATAAAAAGCTACTTATATCGGACGTGTCGGACTTTTTTATATGAAATTGTCAAGGTGCAGATATATAATAACCAGGACAATGTGATTGCTCTGTATTATTCGTGTTAATTGTATTTAGTACTTAAATTATTGCAATTTTACACAGATTTATATATAATGTTGTAGAAAATTGCAAAAAGGAAGAATGTATATATGAAACAATGTATAAAAAAAAGGTGATAGTCAAAAAGTGTGTTGTTAATAAAAAACCGGATTGAATACAAATTCTTGTTCTGCTATAATAAACTTATC
>ERZ808051.1423-NODE-1423-length-15976-cov-3.900937_pt1 | contig 15976 bp, 14 predicted proteins | sample MGYA00380199_ERZ808051 | MGnify/ENA primary metagenome ERZ808051 (study PRJEB31490, sample SAMN06133391) | mouse gut metagenome | isolation source: J11 | host: mice | place: China: Chengdu | collected 2015-05 ...
CGTTAAAGCAGCCCCTCAAACGCCCGCACCGGGATATCCCCGTCCGCCGCCTCCTTGTTTGACTGCCTGATCTGCAAATATAATTCCCTTCTGTAAATCGGTATGGTCTTTGGTGCTTTCACGCCGATCTTTACCTGATCCCCCTTTATTTCAAGGACGGTCACTTCAATGTCGTTGCCCAGCATAATGGATTCGTTCATTTTTCTTGAAAGGGCTAACATGTTTTCCCCTCCTTTTCCTGCTTTGCCTTGGCAAAACGCTCATACACCGGATATTTCACCTTGTAATCATGATTTTCCACGATAACCTGGCAGCCTTTTCTCGTATCCGCATTAATCACAATCGGTGCCTTTAAATTTGCTGTCATTTTCGTCAGGTCCTTAGGCACCGTAAGCGTCACAAAAACAACCTGGTTATCCGGGTTCAATTCCCCAAGCCCTGATAAAAGTTCCTCCTCGACCACCGGATTGTAATCCTCCATCACGAGGACGGGATTGATAACCGGAAGAGCCAATCCCGGCTCATTAAGACTTTGCAGCCAGGAAATTACCGGGCGTGTACCGGATTCGTTGTTAAACAAAATTGTAAATTTTTTACAATCCTCATATCCCATAATACCGTTTTCAAATGTCAGAACCTTGCTCTCATCCAGATCAATTTCTCCAAAATGTTTCGTCCTTACTTTTATGCTCATATCTCCCTCTTTTCTATTGCCCCTTCCCCGTAAAGCAAGGCTTAGCTGACTGCAATCCGCACAAAATAGCACCAATTTTATAAAAAGTCAAGCAGTGTTGTCTGCACGGACTGGGATGCCGCGGACAGGGAAGCATTGTAGATTGCCTGCATGGAGCGATAGCGGATAATCGTGTCAACCATATCGACATCCTCGTTCGAGGAAAGAAGTTCCTCAAATTCCGTCTTCTCGCTTCCGAGCCTGCTCTCCGTAAGCTGCAGGCGCACATAGCGCGCGCCGAGGTCGGACACCGCGACATTCACGACATCCTGCTGTTTCTCGATCTTTGTCAGGGCGTTGGAGAATGCACTCTGGAGCGCTTCTGTCTTCAATACATACTCGGTGTTGACAAGTTCCCGCATCTCCTCAAGCTTCTTTTTCTGCTCCGGTGTCGTGTTATCATCCTCAATCATCTTATCAAGTTCATCGAGTTTTGCCTGTGATATCATCACTTCATTTACGGCATTCACCATCTCGTCGATTGTCCTGCCGATATCGTGCTGGATCGCATCGGCTCCCTGGGTATTGATTGTCAGGCGCTGCTTGAAATTGACTTCATAGCCAATCTGCTGGTTCTCCCTTGTATAGACAACCGGTTCCTTGTCCTCATCGGTCAGATCCGTTACTGTACAATCAAAATAGTGTTCCGGGCGCAGGTCATTCTTTGCGAAATTTGTCTTCTCATAGTCCACCTGGATGGCTCCTAGATGCCGCCACTCCTCATAGACCTCCGGCGAGAGGATCAGTTCCCCGGTATCTGTTAAATAGCGTATCCCATCCTCCACCAGATATGCGTTCGGGTCGGTGGAAAGCATGCTCTCAATCACCTCGGAACTCTCATCATAGATAATGTTCCCGTCCTCATCCCGCACAACCTCACCGTCCTCGTCAAGTTCCGCAGTGCGGATTACAATATTGCCATCATCATCCGGGGAATCAAGTTTGTCGTAAGAAAGGCGGATGCGGTACGCCGTATGCATATTCGGCTTATCCTCAAACTCAGCTGCGGACGGATCATCCGGGTCGTAAAGTTCCATATCACAGTCATTCAATGTCTTCTTGATCGTGTCGATGCTTCCCGCGGTAAAGTTCTCCGTGATCGCATATTTCTCATGCTCCTGCGGCTCGTCAAAAATCAGGCTCGTATCCGTCTTATAGCCCGTAAACACATACCGCCCGGCATAGTTTGTGTCGCCCTCCTGGTAAACCTGCTGCTTTAGCTGGGTGAGTGTCTTTATGATATCGTCGCGGTCGCCCTCCTTGATTGTACCTGTCGCACCCTGGACACAGTAAGTATGCACCTGTGTAAGGATGTCGTTTACCACCGTAAGCGCGCTCTCCGTCACATCCATCCACGCCTTGGCATCCGGGATATTCTTCTTGTAGTACTGGGTCAGCTCCGACAAATTCGTGCGCAGCTTTAATGCGCGCACCGCCACAATCGGGTCCTCGGACGGCTTTTGTATCTTCGCGCCCGTCGCATACTGCTGCTCTAAAACTGCCAGGGTATTCTTGTTCCCGTTAATGTTATAGAGCATATTATTTGTCATCATCCTGTTTGTGATTCTCATACGCAGCCTCCTATGCTCCCATATAATTAATCAGTTTGTCATAAATCTGGTTCATAACCGTGACAGCCTGCGCCGAAAGGTTGTATGCCATCTTGTAGCGGATCAGGTTCATCGCCTCCTCCTCCGTGTCAACGCCGCTGACCGAAAGCCGCTGGTTTGTGATACTCGCACAGATGTTTTCCTGATTTTCGGCAAATTGTTTCGCTTTTGCCGAATCAATACCGATCTCCGCCACAAGAGTCTGGAAAAATCCGCCCGGCGTACCCTGTCTAAACATATCGGCATCAAGTTTCAGATCGATCAGCTTCTTTGCAATATCGGAATTCTCCACGCCGTCCACGATCGTCGATGCCGCCGCAACCATGTAAGGATCGCCATATACTTCACTTGTCACCTTGAAGTTCGCCGCGGTGAGCAGATAGTAATTCCCGTAATTGATCGAATTCTCATCCTCAAGCTCCTCCGCCACGGAACGGATAACAATCCCCTCGTCGGCATCTTCCTCCGACTGGCCAAACACATAATCCTTGCCCGTTACCTGGTCGGGCGCATTAAAGAAGTCAAGTCCCTTGCGCCCCTTTAAATCCTCCCCCGAGGTATGCAGATTATTGAACTCACGCGCGAAAGTGCGCACCCACTCATTGAGCTGCGACATATAGTACGGGATACCCTTGTAGTCGATATCGCACCCTATAATCACATCCGACTCATCCTCACTCTTTGTGACCGGCGTATCCTCGGAGAGTGTAAACTCATACTCATAGTTGCCGTCCTCATCCTCCCTCACGATAAAGCCCGTGTACTCGTACTTGCGGTTTCCCACCGTGATAACGCCCTGCGGAGCGATATTAAGTTTTGTAACATCATTTACATTGGACATTGTCACAACAACCTTATCGTCGCCCTCCACCGTGTCCGCCTTGCCCTTAAAAGCTTCCCCGTTGTTGCCGTCGCGCACCGCAAACAAAGCGGCGAGCGTACCGCCAAGCTTCGCACTCTTGCTGTTAAACTCCTGTCCGTTGCTCCACATCAATTTATACATTCCGTCCGCGTCCGTCTGGTTTATGCGCTCTTTCTGCGGAACGGCAATCAGTTTATTGTACTCGTAAGTATCCACCAGGGTATACCCGTCAATCTTAACCTGGTAGCTGGTAATGCCAACCCCCTTGCCCACAACATTCTCCGAAACCGTGATATTGCAGATCGTTGACAGTTCATCCACCCTGAGGTTCCTCTCATCGCGCAGGTCGTTCGCCGTCCCGCCATTGGACTCTAAGGTATTGATCTGTTTGGTGAGCACCGCAATCTGCTGGCCAAGTGAGGTGATGCGGTCCGCCTGGTTCTTGATCTCGAAATTTGCCTCCTCCTGGATGGCTGTCATACTGGTCGAAATCGAGTTAAAATATTCGCACAGGCTCTGCCCGTAATTGGTGACCTGCGTGCGGCACGCAAGGTCGGAAGGATTTTTGGCAAGCTCCTGCAAAGTGTCGAACATTGAGTTGAAGCTGGTGGTAAAGCCCTCAAGGTTGATCTCGTTAAAATAACTCTCAATCTCCGACATATAATGCTGCTTTGAAAGATATTCGCCCGCCATCGTGCTGTTGCTGCGGAACTTCAAGTCATAATAAATATCCCTCATCTGCTCCACACCCGTGATATCGACACCGGTTCCCGCCATACCGTAGGTGGAATTTACGCGCAGCGCACTGCCCGCGGTCTGCCCCATAACCTGGCGGCAGTAACCTTCGGTGTTCGTGTGCGAAATATTATGTGCCGTGGTGTTAATGCCCCCCATCGAGGCATACAGCCCGGATTTTGCTATAGATAAACCAAAAAATGTACTCGGCATATTTCATCCTCCTTTATAAGCGGGTAACGATATGCTCGAGCATCTCGTCCACAACATTAATATAGCGCGCCGCCGCGTTGTAGGCGTGCTGGAATTTAATCAGGTTCGTCAGCTCCTCGTCCGAGGAAACACCGCTGATCGAAAGACGTTTATTGTCAATATCCTGCACCATCGCTTCCTGGTTGCCCGCAATCGTGTCCAAAGTATCCCCCCTGTTTGCCATCTCCCCGACAAAAGCAGTGTAATATTCCGCGAAGGAATAGCGTGTCAGGGTGTTCGGTGAGAGGGTGGAAAACTTCGAGCCCCACGCTTCGATCAACAGTTCTGCGGTCTTGATATCAAAATCACCGGTTCCCTTGTTCTGGCTGAACGGAAGTTTTGATTTGTCCTCGAGAACTTCCTGGTTGATCTCGATCTCACCGAGCGTATAGAGCGAATAATTGTCGCCCGCGTCCTCCTCGTTATAGATCCAGAGTTCCTCCCCGTCCACCATCACCTTCTCGTAGCGCTTTACTGATTTCCTTGAGAAGAGTTCAGTTCCCGGCTCCTCACTCTCATCCATTCCAAGCGGTGCCTTCTCCCGATCCAGAATGCGGATTGTATCGCCCGCCTTATACTCGATCAGATTCCCGTTAGAATCCGTATAGGAAATATCCTCCCCAAGTATGTACTCCTTATTCGGGCAGAGAATATCATTGATCGTCGTTACAATACCGTGTACAAGCTGGTCAAACTGAGCCTGCACCGTCATGATGGCAGAAGGTTCAATCGAGGCATTATATATTTTTGCCTCCTGCTCGAAGATCCGCATTGCCTCCTCATATGCATCCACGTCAAGATTACCGTCCTCGTCGGTATATTCCTCCTCCGTCGGCCTCGGCGGAATATCCGTATACTTGCCGACTTTTGTGCCACGGGCAAGGATCAGCCCCTTTAATCCCCCGACATCGGTGTTCGCCTTGGTGGTGGGAAGCATATCGAAATTGAATACCTCGCGGTCGCCGTAAACCGGCCAGATCGGCACTAACATCTGGGAATTCCCGCACAGCCTCTCCGCCTCAAGCTTCGCCCTCTCTAGCGCTTCCTCATCCCCGCCGTACTTTCTTGCAAGATCCCTGGTCATCAGATCCACCTGCGTCATCGTGGACATGTGGAAGACAACGTGGTCTGACACGAATGGAACCGCCTCCGCCATCACGGAAACCTGCCCGTCATGCCCCTCCTGGTAAGTTATATTTATATACTGGCCAAGCTCGTCTAAAAGTGCGTTCCGCTTATCCCGCAAATCGTTCGCCTTCTCGATCTTCGCGCCCTCGTACTTCAGAATTTCCCGGTTCAGCGCTGCTATCTCATCACCGATCTCATTGATGCGCTCAACCTGCGACTCGATATCCTCGTTTAAGTCCACCTGGTACTGTGATATCTGCTTGAATATATTTTCGGCGCGCTCCGTAAATGCCACGGCGCGCTCCACCAAGGATGCCCTGGTCACAATGCTGTCGGGCTCCTTCGCTGTTTCCTGGAGCGCCTCCCAGAGTTCCCCGATCGAATTCTGGAACGCGACACCCTCAAGCTCCCCGTAGATATTTTCCATCTCTGAAACTGTTTCGTACTGCATGCTGTAGAAACTCTCGCGCCCGATCTCCCTGCGGTACGCCTTATCGAGGAACGCGTTCCTGCTCTGCTTTACTTCCTCCGTGTTCACACCGAGGCCGGTCTGCATCTTTGAGATCACATTATTCCCAACAGTTATATACTGTGTCGTCCCAAAGATCGTCTGCTGTCTGCTGTAGCCTTTCGTGTCCACATTGGCAAGGTTATGCGAAGTCGTATTGATCGCATACTGGCTCATGCTAAGCCCGGACTTGCCAATGTATAAATCGCCCATCAAGCCCATAAAATATCCTCCGGTTCTTTTTTATTGCCTGGCATCAAACATCCCTGTCTGCCAGGCCGGCGCGTCATTCTCATACGCGCTTTTTGTGTAGCTTCCACTCCCCGGTGACATCCTTGTGCTCTGAATCAAATTCATATTGAATTCTATCATCTCTAGGGATTGTTCTATCAGTGATTGATTGCGAAGATTCGCATCGGATAAATTTTTCAGAATTGCGGTGAGAGAATCGTGCAGCAGGGAGAGTTCCCTCTGTTCCTTCGGCTGCCCCTCAAGCAGCGAAATCAGCTTGCTAAGCGTAAGCGACCTCGGGTCCCTGCCCAACACAACTCCCATATTTACAATGACCCCATCTCTTTTATGCTCCAGGGCGTTCACTTTCTCGACAGTAAGCTGCTCGAGTTCCGTGATCTTCTGGAGAGCGGTGAGGTCATTACGGACTATAATCTGTGTTTTTTGTTCCACAACCGGAAGAAGCTCCCTGTATACAGCCTCCTCCGCCTTGAGTACCGTGATCAGTTCTTCAATTAAGCTCGCCAACGCACCACCCTCCCATCCTAAAAGGTATAGCCTGCAAGCAGCTTATCCGCCAGCGCATCCATATCCATCGAATATGTCCCGGCAGCCATGCTTTCCCTGATCGCCGCCACTTTATCCGCCCTTATATCCGGAGCCTTTGCCGCGGCTGTCCTGACCGTCTGGAATTCCTGCCCTAACCGGGAAATTTCCACGCAGTCCTTTGCACCCTTCTTTCCGGCACTCATAGTTTTCTTTGTGCTGTTCGCCTGGTAAAGCTGGCTCACACGGTTAAACGCATCAACACGCATAATATCACCACCTGTATTTGATATGCGGTACGCTGTCTGTCTAGTTCGTTCCGCTCTACATTATTTATCGGCTGTTTTTCGGATTACTTTAGCGTCCTCTCCAATTTTTTTCTTCTTTTTTGGAACCTAGTCACTCCCGTATCCCGCAGAAAGCCAATTCCTCATAATCTCCGCGCAGGCATCCACATCGACATCCTCCACGGCATCTTTAAGTTTCAAAAAAAGTTCCTGCTGCCACCCCTCATAACGGTATTGATCCATAACCCCGACCACTTCCTCCATCCGATCCATGTCAAGGTCATCCACTGCCTCCCCAAGCTTTTTAAAGCACTCCGAAAGTTTTTGTGCCGGGATACTCTTCTTTCCCTGCTCCTCCTCCTTCTCGGCACAAAAAGGCTCTAAAACCTGCTGGTAACTGCTGTATAGAGAGAGCAATTCATCCGTAAATGCATGGATTATTGCCGTGTCCCTTGCGTTTCCTGCCCTCTCAAGCTCCGCTGCCATATCGGATAATTGCAGCGCACCGATCTGCCTTGCCGCATTTTTGAGCCCGTGGACTTCGATGGTATAATCCGTCCAGTTCTCTTCCTCCTCAATCATCTTAATCAGCTTGACTTTCTTTTTAATACTCCGGTAAAATACTTTTAATACCTTCCAGAACAGGGATTCGCTGGAAAGCATTTTCAGCGCGTACTGCACGTCAAGACCGCCGATCACAATTGGCTCCTTGCCACCCGCATCCTGCTCGCCCACCATATTGTAAACCTTCTGGATTTTCTCGACCGGCAGCCACTGCCTTACCTTTGCGGCAAGTATGCGCAGCTCAATCGGTTTGGCAACAAAATCGTTCATGCCCTCGCGGCAAAACATCTCCTTTGTGCCATCCACGGCGTTCGCTGTAAGGGCAATTATCGGCACATCATCGTACTCCGGATGGAAGCGCCTGATAATATGGGTGGTTTCCACCCCGTCAAGTTCCGGCATCATATGATCCATAAAAACAATATCATAATGGAATTCCATAATCTTATCGATCGCAGCCTTCCCGCTTGTAACCGTTTCAATCTGCATTTTGAGCGGCTCAAGCAGCCCCTCCGCAACCGTCAGGTTGACCGTGTTGTCATCGACAATAAGGATATGGGCATCCGGCGCGATAAAATCAAATTCCTTCTGTTCCGTATCGCTGTTAACCAACAGCTCATCGCCGTTTAAAATCGTCGCAATATTCAGGATAAAAAGAGGTTTGCGCAATACAAGAAGGTTCTGCATATGATAGTCCACATGGTCAAAAAAATCAATTAACAGCACTGCCGTAACCTTCGGATGGTAGCGGACATATACCTCCACACGGTCGGAAAAAAGCGGGTGCTCCACAAAAAGGAAGATTTTTTTATCCTCGGGCAGCGTGTCAAGTTCCTTTGCCCCCGACATCCCCAGAAAATTCAAACCAAGTTTTGAAACATCGCTGCTTAAACTATCCCTTACATAGGGATTTGATACCAGCCCCACAACCAGGTACTCCCCCTGTCTGCGCAGATTGACACTCGGGGTTTTATCCAGGATTTTCTGCGGCAGGGAAAAGGAAAAAACACTGCCCTTATCATATTCACTCATCACCTGGATCTGCCCGTCCATAAGGTGCAGCAGCCTGCGGGAGATCGCAAGGCCAAGCCCCGTGCCCTCAATATTTCTGTTTCTTTTGCTGTCAAGCTGCTGGAAGGACTGGAAAAGTTTTCCAACATCTTCCTGTTTGATTCCTATCCCCGTATCATGTACGGATATGCGCAGTTCGATCTCCCCCGGTTTTGTATTCACATAATCAACCTTGACCAGGATTCTTCCCTGCCAGGTAAACTTCGCCGCATTGTTGGTAAGGTTTAACAGCACCTGCTTGATGCGGATATTGTCGCCGTAGAGCCTGTTTGGAAGGGTCGGGTCAATATCCAAAATGAGTTCCACGTCCTTGTCTTTAAGCCTGGTCATCACAATATTTGCGACATCGTAGACCATGGACATCGGCTCGTATTCCACTTCGCTTATATCCATCTTGCCCGACTCAATTTTCGAGAAATCCAATATATCATTGATAATGGTAAGCAGGGATTTGCCCGCCCCTTTAATCTGGGTAATATATTCCCTTGCCACCGCGGGCAGTTCCTCCCTTAACGCCATCTCCGCCATGCCAATCACGGCATTCATCGGCGTGCGGATCTCGTGGCTCATGTTCGCAAGGAAATCCGATTTCATGGTTTCGGACTGCTCAAGCTGCACATTACTCTTATGGACAAGATAGCGCCGATACGCCATATCGGAGAGTATGTTTGCAATGGTAAAAAGGGATTTCGCTGCCTTTTCCACCTTTTCCTGCTCCATCACCGCCACCTTTTTTCCGGCGGCAATGTACTCCTCCGCGTCCACCCCGATTTCTGACGCAATCGTCCTTATCTGCTGCTCCTCAACCGGGCTTGTTAATATCTGCCCGCCGATAAAGCAGCCCACCTGCCTGCCGTTCACCATAATCGGTGCCACAAAATCCATAAGACCCGCATGGCAGGAATAAACAATGGATGTTCCCTTCCTCAGGGCTATGGATGCCCCGTTTTTGTTGCACTGCTCACAGCGCACACGGCCAATGCTTGAAGCCCTGGTGTATTTGCAGAATTCACAGAAATTGGAACCCTCCGTTACCGCCACCCCGTCCGCATTCGTCGTAATCACGGCGATATCGCTGGTTTCCGAATAAGCATCCTGGATCTTCTGCAAAGTTTCCAGGTCAATCAAGTCGGTTAATTGCAGCTCATAATCCATAATATCCATATGTATGCTGCCTCCTTCCCATACTTTTCCGATTTTCTGCCAAAATTATTGAATCAGACTTTCGATCGTGCTTAAAAGTTTTTCGCGGTTGACCGGTTTAAGCAGGTAACTCTGCGGCTTGAGCATAAGTGCTTCCTGGATTTTTTTTGTTTCGGTAACACCTGTTAGAAAGACCACCGGGATATCTTTTGTCGCCTCGTTTGCCCGAAGCTGCTCGAGCACAGCGGGTCCGTTTTCCCCGGGCATCTCATAGTCGAGTAGGATGAGATCCGTCATCCTGCGCTCAAGGAATTTCATGGCAATTTTCCCGCTGACTGCCGTTGCCACATCATATGTTTCATGCAGGTATTCCTTGATTAATTTAAGCATCATGGAATTGTCATCCACAACAAGCACATGCTTGCGCCCGCGGTTTGCCATAGCACCCCCAAGCTGTGCCGCCACGGATGGGGACAATGATTTTGATGCGAAGATTCCTGGTGGGATGGCCTCCGGCTCAAAAGAAGGCTTTTGCGCCTCCATCCGCGGTCTTCCCTCCAAAAGCTTCGAGATCCTCGCGGTGATTGCCGGTATTGAAATCGGGCGGTACAATGTAAGGTCAAAGAGATTTATCGCAATCCTCTCAACCTCATCGCACTCCTCCTTCGCGCCGATTAAAACAATGGGTATGCGCGTTTCCATCATCCTGAACTTCGCATTGATAAGCTGGTTGATATTGTCGCGCGACTCCCCTGAAATACAATAAACAAAGACATCCGGCTTATAAAAGGAGAGGTGCCTTATCATATCATCATAGCGGTTCGATGTCGTTACGGCCTCAAAATCATCACTCATCTGGGAAAAGAAATCATCGATTATGGTATTGTTCTTTCCCGATATCAAAATCTTATATTTCATAATTTATATCCTTTCTGCTGTTATAGGCATTCTTTGTACTCCCCAAAGTTAAGTATAGGCGGTTTTTCACACCAACCGTTTTTTAGCAGCTCCTAAAACCCGCCCTTCATAAGCCCCGGGAAGGAAGAACCCGGAAATGAGAAGGTTGCAAAGTAATCCTGCGGTGTTTCAGCGCGCCTTATCAGTTTTACGGAACCGTCCTCCATCAGAAGAAGTTCCGCAGATCTCAATTTTCCATTGTAATTATATCCCATCGAAAAACCGTGTGCCCCGGTATCATGGATCGCGAGATAATCCCCCATCTCAATTTCTGGAAGCATCCTGTCAATTGCAAATTTATCATTGTTCTCGCAGAGCGAGCCCGTGACATCATATTTATGGTCGCAGGCGGCATCTTCCTTGCCGAGAACCGTGATATGGTGATATGCGTCGTACATCGCAGGGCGCATCAGGTTGACGGCGCAGGCATCCACGCCGATATACTCTTTATAGGTATGTTTCTCATGGATGGCTTGCGTGATAAGATGCCCGTAAGGAGCTAACATAAAACGCCCAAGTTCGGTAAAGACAGCCACATCCCCCATCCCCGCCGGAACCAGTATCTCCTCGTAGGCTTTGCGCACGCCCTCGCCGATTATCTCTATATTATTTGGTTCCTGCCCCGGGCAGTACGGAATACCGATTCCGCCCGACAGGTTGATAAAACGGATGTGTGCGCCCGTCTTTTCTGCAAGTTCCACCGCAAGGGTAAAGAGCGTCCCCGCAAGTTTCGGATAATAATCATTGGTAACTGTGTTGCTGACCAGGAAGGAATGCAGTCCAAAATGCTTTGCACCAAGTTCCCCAAGCCGTGTAAATGCCGCAAAGATCTGTTCCTTTGTCATGCCATATTTCGCATCGCCCGGATTGTCCATAATCCCGTTGCTGACCTTATACACCCCGCCCGGATTATAGCGGCAGCAAACTGTTTCCGGCACCCCGCATTCTCTCTCAAGGAAATCAATCATTGTGTAATCATCCAGATTAATATATGCGCCGAGTTCCTTCGCCTTTGCAAATTCTCCCTCCGGCGTATCATTTGAGGAAAACATAATATTCTCCCCCGTAATTCCTGCTGCCTCCGAGAGCATAAGTTCCGTTAAGGAAGCGCAGTCCGTACCGCACCCCTCCTCCTTTAAAATCTGTAAAATATATGGGTTCGGGGTCGCTTTCACGGCAAAATATTCCTTGAAGCCCGCATTCCATGAAAACGCTGCCCTAAGCCGCCTCGCATTTTCCCTGATCGCCCGCTCGTCATAGATATGGAACGGGGTTTTATATGTTTTTACAATCTCCTCCACCTGCTGCTTTGTCACAAAGGGTTTCTTTCCATTCATTTCCTTTATTCTCCTTATTTTTACTTTCATTTTTTCTGTTCAATTTTTCTTCTATCCGGCAGGGTAAGGGAATGGCTTTTCATTATTTCAACCACTTCCCCCGCCGCCATCCCATCATCAAAAGGATTGTATTTTTCTACAAAACGCCGGTACTTCTCCAGGTACCCAGCCGCCGCACGCCCGCGGATCGCCCCAATTAGCGCGTCCGTTGTGGTGACAATCGGTCCCGGCGCTTCCACTTCGTAATCAAAATAGAACCCCCTGAGCGTGTCCCGGTAGTTTTTAAGGTCATAGGCAAAAAAATACATCGGTCTGTTTAAGATGCTGTAATCAAACATTACGGACGAGTAATCCGTAATCAACAGGTCGGCAATCAGATAAAGTCCTGAAATATCCACCCCATCCCCCACCGCCCGGACGAAATCTGTATCAAAGTTCAGCCCCTCCTCACGAACCATATAATGGTATTTCACCACAAGGATGTAAGAATCCCCGAACGCTTCCTTCATCTTTTCAAAATCCAGTTCCGACCCAAAACAGTAATCTTTCTCATTATAGTAGGAATTATCCCGCCAGGTCGGAGCATAGAGCATAACTTTTTTGTTATCCGCAATCCCCAATTGTTCCCTGAGCTTTTTGACAGGAAAATCCATATTGGCTGTGCTATCTTTCCCCGCAGCTTCCCCCCGCTTGCAGTGCGGATCATTCTCCCGTCCATATATATTATTCCACCTGCACAAAATATCATTTCTCGGATACCCGGTTTCAAGTATTTTGCCCCGGTATGCAAATGCGCGCCGAAATACAGCACTTGAAAACGGATTCTGGGAGAGCAGGTAATCCCAGGTTGCAGAGTTTTTGCAGAATTCTTCCTTATATTCCGACAGGCTCTGCCCGCCCGCCATATGCAGTTCTTTTAAATCGAGTGCAAGTTTCTTTAGCGGCGTGCCATGCCAGGTCTGGATATAGAGGGTTTTACTGCGCTTGACCATATAGTTTTGGAATCTTGTATCAGAAACCCATATCCCCGCCACCGCCATTACAAGATAGTAGAACAGCCTTGCATTTTTCAGCGGGCGCACCCCCTTTGGCAGCTCGTCCCGAAAACGGCTCGGCTCATCAAAAATATAATAACAGCGGAAAGTCGTTGTAAGTTTCTGCCGTGCCATCTCCTCGCAGATTGCACGGGGGTTTCCGGTGTAGTTGCGCCCTAAGCTGCTCATAAAGACAACCACCCTGCGCCTTACTGGCAGCAGGTGCGCCATGGCGTGGTAGCAGGCAAGCACCACTTTTTTTGCCGCCTGCTTAACCTTTCCTTTCACTCCGCCGCTCCTTTTTCCGCCTTCTTTGCCATATCTTTTTCGTGCAGGTCGGATTTGATTTTCGTCGTTGAAATCCCCTCGGTGCGCGGCAGGTAAATCACCTCACAATAATCTTTCAGGAAATCGAATTTTCCCTTCCAGTCATCGCCCATCACAAAGACATCCACCTGATTGCCCACCACATCGTCAATTTTCTGCTCCCAGTTATATTCCGGTATCACCTCGTCCACATAGCGGATCGCCTCGAGAATCAGCTTGCGGTCTTCGTAGCTGTAGTACGCTTTCTTGTTCTTTATCGCGTTAAATTCGTCCGTGGAAAGCACGACAATAAGGTAATCCCCAAGTTCCCTTGCACGGCGCAGGATATTGATATGCCCCGCATGGAGCAGATCAAATGTGCCGTATGTAATTACTTTTTTCACTGTCATTCTCCTTTCTTTTCCCCCTCTTTTACAGCCTCGTTGGTTTCCACCACTGAAGCCACATAGATCGGGCGGTTCTTCACTTCAAGATAAGTCTTCCCCAGATATTGCCCTAATATACCCATGCCAAAAAGCTGCAAGCCGCCAACACCCAAAATCATGCAGGCAAGCGACGGCCAGCCGCCAATCGGATCTCCCCACAAAACCGTTTTCACAACGATATAGAGTATGGCAAAGATGGCAAAGGTAAAGAAAAGCGCCCCGATAAACGACACCAGGGCAAGCGGCGCGGTCGAATAGCCGATAATGCCCTCCATCGAATATTTCACCAACTTCCAGAACGACCATTTTGTTTTTCCTGCCGCGCGCTCCACATTCTCGTAGGGAATCCATTTTGTTTTAAAACCGACCCAACTGAAAATCCCCTTGGTAAAACGGTTGCGCTCACTCATTAAAAGAACTGCATTTACCATCGCGCGGCTCATTAGGCGGTAGTCAACTTCCCCCTCCACCACCTCGATCTGGCTTAATTTTGCAAGCACACGGTAAAAGCGGCGCGAAACAAAGGAGCGCAGCCTCGGCTCCCCCTTGCGCGATATCCTCTGTGCGGCAGCGCTGTCATACCCCTCCTTTGTCAGCGCGTCGAACATCGGAATAAGCAGCGCGGGCGGATGCTGCAAGTCCGCATCAATCACCGCCACATAGTCGCCCGTGGCATGTTCAAGCCCCGCATACATTGCCGCCTCCTTGCCAAAATTGCGCGAGAACGATAGGAAACATACCCTTTTATCCTCCCTGCGCAGTTCCTGCATCTTTTTAAGTGTCCCGTCCGAGGAGCCGTCATTGACAAACATAAACTCAAAATCCGCCCGCAAGGAAAGTTCCCCCGCAACCCGGCAAATCTCCTTATAAAACAGCTCGATAACGGCCTCCTCATTGTAACATGGGACGACCGCCGTGATTTTTTTCTTATCCACTATGCTTCCTCTTTCCCGAGCGCCCCGCAAAGGAACCTAAGCGACTCCGCGCGCAGCTCTTCCACCCTTTTTTTCAGCTCCCTTGGATTTTTTATCTTAAACTGCTTCATATCCTTAAAATCGCGCGCCTCATACAATATATGGTCTTCAAGACCAAGGGAGCGCAAAAGGTCTACCGTGCGGCTCCCGGTCTTTGAATGCAGCATCGAGAGGAAGGGGCGGCCATAGATTATCGCAAAAACAGTCCCGTGGAATGAATTCGTAATCACGTACTCCGCACCCTCCATCTCACCCAAGAATTCCCCGGGAGTGTGCGTGTAAAAGGATTCCAGCTCGTTCCGAAAAATCCTGCCGGGCTTTCGCTGGATAACGGGAAGCCCCGTCGCAATGGAGATATTGTCCGCAAGCTGCACCAGCCTGCGGTTTGTTTCCATCATATATACAAGGATGTATCGCTCCGCCCTCTTTGTGGGAACCTTGATTTCTTCATATTCCTCGCGCAAAAGCAAAAGTGTCGGGTCAAGTACCACTGACGGTTCCTGCCCTGTCACCTCCGCCACCGCGCCCACCGCAGAATCTTCCCTTACAGAAACCGCAGTAAATTTTTTGAGCGCCTCCCCAAAGTTGTTGCGGTACTGTGCCGGGAAGCGCTCCCGCCCGATACTTGCGGCATAGGATACCCTCCTGCTGCTCTTTTCTGCAAATTCCAGAAGATAGGCTGGGTCAAATCCCCCCGTATGGTCGGGGTTCCAGACTTGGTCGCTCCCCACAATATAGCAGTCAAGTCCCGGCGGGTTTGCAATAAGTTCCTCATAGATTGTATAATCCCCCACAAGCGCAAAATGCTCACGCAGGAATCTCTGGTACCTGGTATATTTTATTTTCAGTTTGCGCCGCCTTGCCCGCACTTCCCTTTTTTTAAGATACTGCATGCGCTTTGCCCATGTATCAAGGCGCGGCACGGTGTAAAGCCGGTCGATAACCTCCGGATGATAATTTACGATGCAGGGTGTCACCCCCAGTTTTTTTATTGCCTTCTGCAACGCCCACGCCTGCAAGGTTGCCCCGTAATTATGGGCACTGTGAAATGTGACCACTCCCGTTTTCATCCCAATTCCCCCTCCTCTATAACAGGCTCTTTCCCCCCGTGCTGCCCTTCGCGGATCTCATCAAGGATCCTGTCCACCTCAAGCACTTTCGCCCCGGTAATAATCCGCTCCACCTTCCCCTCCTCAATCGCTGTGCAGGAAAGTTTATTTAGTTCCTCATTTCCTACCACATAGTTATAAAG